>Ga0123356_10000179_pt1 | contig 72167 bp, 59 predicted proteins | sample TergutEmb28metaG_2_FD_92546 | JGI IMG/M metagenome (GOLD analysis project Ga0123356, IMG submission 92546) | Embiratermes neotenicus P3 segment gut microbial communities from Petit-Saut dam, French Guiana - Emb289 P3 | ecosystem: Host-associated > Arthropoda: Insects > Digestive system > Gut ...
ACGCACCGCGCTGCCCGCGTCCCGGATCGCATCGATGTCCAGATCACGCGACCTGCCGAAGAAACGCTCAGGATCGACCAGACCATCACCAGACACAGGACGCTCGCTCATCAGACCACCCCGGCCAGGTCGACCACCGTCACGAACGTCATCACAGTCCCCTCCGCGTATGACACGAGGCCCTCACGCTACCTCACCCGACAGGACGATCCGAACAAAGCGGACGCTGGCTGAGTCGTCTCGAAGGTCTCCGGGACATGCCGGAGCGGTTCGGGAGACGTCATGCTGTCTGGCGGTGAGTGTTCAGGTCAGGGCGGTGCGCAGGCCTGAGGCTCGACGGCTGCGGGTGGCGACGGCGGTGCGCACGGCGTCGGCCGTGGCGATCACACGGACGTGGGTGCGGGCCCTGGTCACCGCCGTGTAGAACAGCTCGCGGGTGAGCAGGGGAGAGCCGGCGGGCGGCAGCAGCACCGTGACACGCATCAGCTGGCTGCCCTGGGCTCGGTGCACCGTCATGGCGTGCACGGGCTGGACCGCCGGGAGCCGGTACGGGCTGACCAGCCGAGGCTCGTCTGACGACCCGAACGCGACCACGGGGCGCCCGTCCTGGACGACGACCACGCCGGTGTCGCCGTTGTACAGACCCGTGGCGCGGTCGTTCTCGGTGACCAGCAGCGGTTCCCCGACAGACCAGGCCCCGCCCGCCCGCCCGCCCGTCGCCTCGGCGAGCCACCGCTGGGCGAGCCCCGCCCAGTGCGTCACCCCGAACGGCCCGGTGCGGTGGGCGAGCAGGAGCCGGTGCGCGTCGAGAGCCTCGAGAGCCGTGGCGGCGTCCCCGGCACGAGCGGCGGTGACGAGGCGGTGCCCGGCCGCGACCACGTCGTCACGCAGACCGGCGGTCTCGGCGTCACCGACTCGCTCTCCGGACGGTTCGACCAGCTCGTAGGAGTCAGACCCCGCACGGAGCAGGCCCACCACCCGGTCGCCGTCGCCGACGCGGATCGCCTCGGCCAGCTCTGCCAGCGTCTCCCCGTAGCGGAACACGTGGGTGAGCCGCACCACCTGGTCAGGGTGGGCCTCGACCAGATCGCCCAGCACGGCCCCCGCCTCGACGCTGACGAGCTGGTCCGGGTCACCGACGAGCACCAGCCGGGCACCGGGGCGCAGCGCCTCCATCACCCGAGCCATCAGCGGCAACGACACCATGGACGACTCGTCCACGACCACCACGTCGTGCGGCAGCGGGTTGGTGCGGTCGTGACGGAACCGTGTGCGAGAACCCCTGCGCCAGCCGAGCAACCGGTGCACCGTCGTCGCGTGCAGCGCGCCCACCGCCGCACGGTCGGGATCGTCCAGGGTCGCCACCTCGGCGTTGACGGCCTCCTGCAGCCGGGCGGCGGCCTTCCCCGTGGGGGCGGCGAGCCCCACCCGCAACCCAGGGCCCGCCCCGGCCTGCAACGTGGCGACCAGACGCGCGACCGCCGTGGTCTTGCCCGTGCCGGGGCCCCCGGTCAGCACCGTGACCCGCGAGGTCGCGGCGGTCCGCACGACGTCGTGCTGCTGCTCAGCGGCCGGGCCGGTCAAGACGCGGTCCGCCGCTGTGGTCAGGGCTGCCTCGTCGACGTCGTCACCACCCAGGCGTCCGGCGACGGCCCGCCGCACCAGCAGCTCGTCACGCCAGTACCGGTCCAGGTAGACCCGCCCGTCCACCCAGCGCACCGGGCGGTCGGCCGGGCCCTGCGGCCCGTCCGCGACCAGCGTCGAGGCACGCAGCGCCTGGTGCCACGCGGCCGGGTCGGGCCAGGGCAGGGTCGCCAGGTCCGGGACCTCCGCCGTGCTGTCGGGGTCGGTCTCGACGGTGAGGGTCGGCGCCTCGTCGAGAACCAGGCACACCGACCCGCCACGCAGCGCCCGCACCGTCAGCGCCACCGCCAGCGCCACGCTCTCGTCCGGCTCGGCGGCCAGCACGCACAGACGCCGGGCCACGTGCACGTCGGCGGCGGCCAGCACCCCGGCCGTGACGAACGGTGCGAGGAGGCCCTCGACCCGCCACGGCACCAGGTCGGCGCTCATCGGGTACCTCCGAGCAGGTCGGACAGGTCGGTGACCAGCGCGGACGGCGGTCTCCAGCCGAGCACACCGCACGGTGTGCCGTCGACCACCGGGGTGCTCGGCCCCGCCATGCCGCGCACGAACAGGTACAGCCCCCCGCCCAGGTGGACGGTCGGGTCGTAGCCCGGCAGGCGCCAGCGCAGGTAGCGGTGCAGGGCCGTGGAGTACAGCAGCAGCTGCAACGGGTAGTGGGCCTCGACCATGGCCTCGACCATCGCCTGCGGCCGGTAGTGCCAGCAGGTCAGCGGCTCGTCGGGCGGGCCCAGGCGGTTGGTCTTGTAGTCCACGACCACGAAGCGCGGCGGGGCGTCCGGCGAGGTCACACGCAGCACGGCGTCGATGCTCCCGGTCAGGTAGCCCGCCAACGGCTGGTCCACCTCCACCGACCCGTCCACGAGGCGGTCCGCGTAGGGCGCGAACGGGTCGTCGTCGCGCAGGTGACCGCGCAGCAGGCCTGCGACGTCGCGCACGGTGGCGGGGGTGCGGGGGGCGTCGCCGCCGGCCAGCGGCAGCTCGAAGTCCAGCTCGGTGAGCCTGTCGGTCGGGCTGACGTCGGCCAGGGTGCGCCCGTCGACGAGCGGGCCCAGCCCCGTCGCGTACAGCGGCGCCAGGGCGGCGGCGACCTCGGAGGCGTCCAGGTCGGTCAACGAGGTCACGCCCACCCGTGTGACCTGCGCGCCGATCTCCCCGGCCAGGTCGCCCGCCCTGGTGTCCACGCGTTCGAGCACCTCGTGCACGAAAGTGCCGAACGCCGGCCCGGCAGGCAGCCCGGCCAGAGGCGACACGACGGCCCGCAGCCCGGCCTCGAGAGGGTCGGCAGGTGCGGGCAGGTCCGTCCGTCCGACCTCCGGCTCGTCGGTGAGCACGCTGTGGTCTTCGACGCCACCGCGCCCCTCGGAGACCACGCTCTGCCCTGTGGTGCGCACGCCTGGCTCGGCGTGGGCGGCGGCGGTCAGCGCCGAGTAGGAGGTGCGTCGCCACGCCGTGTCGATCTCCCGGTCGAACGTCGCGGCAGCGAGATCCTGCCTCGGCGCTGAGGGTCGGCTCCAGGAGACCGCGGCCGGACGTGACACGACCTCGACGGCGAGCGCACCAGGAACCTGTGCGGCCAGCGTGGCCAGGCGCTCGCGGACACGGCGGTCTGACGGCGGCGGCAGCTCGAGGGGCAGCTGCCCGTCCAGGTCTCGCTCGCCGAGCAGCAGGCGGGTCAGCGGTGCGCGCCGCGCGTTGGAGGACGGTGACCACCACACCAGCACCGCGCTGGAGGCTCGCGTCAGGGCGACATAGGCCAGGCGCAGGTCCTCCCCGGCCTGCTCGGCGTGGGAACGCTCTAGCGCGTCGGCCCGGTCGGGGCCGCCGACACCCCCCACGTCGAGCACCCGTCGCCCGTCCACGTGCAGCGAGAGCGTGGGTTCCTTCGTGCTGTGGTGGCGGTCAGCGAGGAACGGGACGAGCACCACCGGGAACTCCAACCCCTTGGCCGCGTGGATGGTCATGACCCGCACCGCGTCCGCGTCGGACTCCAGGCGGCGCGACCGCACGTCGTCGTAGGCGTCGACCGTCTCCGTGCGCCGGGCGCCCAGCCACTCCAGCAGCGCTCCGGCCCCCCGGCGCCCGCCCGTGGTGGCGGTGTGGAGCATCTCGGCGACGTGCCGGACGTCCGTGAGCCTCCGCAACCCGTCCGGCAGCGCGACCAGCCTCTGGTTCAGCCCGGTCTGACCGACTGCCTCGACCAGTGCGGCGACCCCGGACCCGTCCAGCACACGCGACCAGGTGCGCAGGCGGAGCGCCAGGTCGTCGCGGTCGGCGTCGGTCGCGGTGGCCAGCCGGTGGGCGTCCCACCCGACGAACGGGGTGAGCGCGACCGACGCCTCGTACCCCGGGACCCCGGGCCGGGCCAGCGCCGTGAGCAGCACCTGCCAGTCCTGGGCGGCGTGTGACGCGAACACCGAGCCCAGCACCGAGCTCACCGCGGGCACCCCCGCCGCGCCGAGCGTGCGGTGCACCGCCTCCACGTCCTCGCGCCGTCGTGCCAGGACGGCGATCTCGTCCGGTCTGATCTGCCGCGTCGTCGCCCCCTCGGTCACCTGGGCCTCTCGCAGCACCCGCACCACCTGGGCGGTGACGTCGGCGTAGAGCAGGTCGCGGACCTGGTCGATCTTGGGCTCTCGGTCGGGCTCGGCGTCGAGCAGGTCGCGGGGCACCCGGCGCAGCAGCACCGGCGGCAGGCCCGTGACGCGGCGCGTGGTGTGCACCGCGGTGACCGGGCGCACCCGGATCAGCGGGTCACCGAGCGCGGCGTCACCCAGGATCGGCGCCAGCCCGTCCAGCACCGCGGCGTCGGTGCGCCAGGTGCGGTCCAGGGTGCGGACGTCCCCCACCTCGCTCACGGCGTCGAGATAGGTGGTCACGTCGGCGCCGCGGAAGGCGTAGACGGCCTGCTTGGGATCACCGATGAGCACCAGCGTGGCGTGCTGGTGGAACGCGGTGCGCAGGATCTTCCACTGCACCGGGTCCGTGTCCTGGAACTCGTCGACCATGACCACCCGGTAGCGCTCGCGGACCCGGGCCGTGGCTGCCGGGCCGGTGACGGGATCGGTCAGAGCCTGGGCCAGCAGCACCAGCAGGTCGTCGTAGTCCACCAGCCGGGCGGCCCGCTTGCGGGCGGTCAGCTCGGTGCGCACGGCCCGGGCCAGCCCCGTCGAGTCCTTCGCCTCGCCCTCAGGCGGGGCGTGCGGGGCGATCTCGGCGGCGTGGTCGCTGACCGCCGCCCTGGCGATCTTCCGGGCCTGGTCCACCGACAGCCTCGGGCTCGGGTCGTGAGCGTACTTGCGCAGGTAGAGGTCGTCCACGATCTCCTCGCGCAGCGCGGCGACGTCAGGCAGGAGCGTGGCGTCGGGATCGTGGTCGGCCTGGATGCCCAAAGCCCTGAGCATCCGTTCGCAGAACCCGTGCGTCGTGGTGATCGTCGCGGCGTCGAGGTCGGCCAGGGCGTCGGCCAGACGCTGACGACGAGCGTCCAGCTCGGCGCTGTCGCAGCGGGCGAGCCAGGCGGCGACCTCGTCCGTGCCGGTGGTGTCCGGGTCTCGCAGCGCCCGCTCGGTGGCTACCAGCCGTTCACGCACACGGTCACCGAGCTCGGAGGCGGCCTTCCGCCCGAACGTGACCAGAAGCATCTGTGGCAGACGCACGGCTCCCTCGGCGACGTAGCGGACCACCAGCGAGGCGATCGTGTGCGTCTTGCCCGTGCCGGCGGAGGCCTCCAGCACCACCGAGCCGGTGGGCAGAGGCCCGAGCGGGTCGAACGGGAGGACGGTGCTCATCACCCGGTCATCTCCTCGTGGGCGGCCAGGTCTCCCCACAGCGCCACGGCGAGCGCGCCGAACCGGGTGCCCTCGTCGGGGGCGCGCCGGGCGTCGGCGGGTGTCGGACCGGCGGCGAGCAGGGTCCCCAGGTCGGCAGGTCCGCCCCAGACCAGGGTGTCGTAGGGGTTCGGGAACTTGTTCGCCCGCTCCAGCGCGCTGGCGGCCTGCTGCGTCGCGACCCTGGAAGAACGGCCGCGCAGCCGCGCCCGGGCGTAGTCCCACGAGGGGCCGAGAGGCAGCGGCAGGGGTTCGGTCATCGCCTCGTCGTACAGCCCGACCAGCCCGGCCAGCACGGCCCGCGCCTGGTCGCGGTCTGGCGCTCGCAGCCGGGAGAGCCCCACGGTGCGCCACCCCTGGCCGACGGTCACCGCACCGTGCACCGAGACAGAACCGTCGGCGGCCACCGCCAGCAGCTCCAGCCAGGCCTTCAGCCGATGCTTGGGTGCCAGGCGGGAGAACGTCGCGGTGACCACCTGGGTGCCGCGCATCTCGACCGCCCCGGTCAGACGGCGCCCCCCGGGCAGGTCGACGGTGACCGCGACGGAGCGGGCGGGGTCGGCCAGGTACGGCGAGGCCGCCCGCTCCAGGGCCGACACCGCGTCCAGGACCTCGGCGGTCGCGCGCCCGCCGAGCTCGGCCGGCGGCAGGTGGCCCCGACGCCGCTCGGCGTCGCCCGCCTGGGCGAGGCTCACCCCGGACAAGGTGGCATGCAGGATGCGCTCGCCAGCCGCCCAGCGGGTCAGCCGGTCCGCCTCCAGCGGCAGCCGGTCGTCCACCAGATCGACCTCACCGGGTGCGATCAGGCCCAGCCGGTCGCGCACGAACGCCTTCACCGGGTGCTGCAGCGCGCCGACCAGGCCGACGAGCTCGATGTCGCCGTCAGGCTCGCGAGGCAGCGCAGAGACGAGGAACGGGCGAGGCTGGGGCGGGTCGGCGGTCAGCGCGCGGGCAGCGGCCAGGTCAGACCGGTCGAAGCTGAACGGGTCTTCGTGGTCGAAAGCGCGTGGGTCGACCGGTTGCAGCGGGTGGTGCGTCACGAGGTCGCTGGCAGCGGCCGGGGTGCCGTCGGGGTGGTGCAGCCTCACGGCGTCGTCCACCGCGTCGAGCAGGGCGGCGACAGGGCCGGCCAGCGCCCGCCGGGCGCCGGTCCGCTCGTCGGCGCCGGAGCAGACGACGACGAGGGTCTGCGTGGCGCTGGTCACGGCGTCCAAGAACAGCTGGTGGTCGTCCGTGCGCGGTTCGGGCTCCCCGACCCGCGGGTCTCGGGCCAGCACGTCGTCACCGTCGTGGCCGCCATGTCGGGGGAACACGTCGTCGTCCACGCCGAGCAGGGCGACGACCCGGTGCGGCACGGCCCGCAGCGCTGACAGCGAGCAGACGGTCAGCGCCCCGGTGCGACAGCCGGAGCGAGCCCGGCGGCCCGTCAGCGCGGGAGCGAGCAGCGCCACGGCGTCGGCCAGACGCAACGGGGCCGACGGGTCGGCCATGTGCTCGCGGACCCGCGCGAGGGCTCGCGCCGCCTCGGCCTGCTGGCGGCGCTCCTGCGGCGGTGTGTCGGTGAGCAGCCGCAGCGCACGCTCGGCCGTGTCCAGCCAGTGCGCGGCCGGGTGGGTGCCGGACAGGTCGGCCAGCACGCCGGTCAGCCGGTCCAAGAGCTCGGCCCAGCGCCCCACCAGGTCGACGTCGGACGACGCCACGTCGTCCACCGGCAGCACCGGGCCGCAGAAGCGCTGCTCCTCCTCGGCCATCGCCACGCCGAGCAGCAGGCGGTCTGTCCCCGCCGCCCAGGTGCCCTGGGCCTGGGACACCTTGTAGCGGGCACGGCGGGCGGCGCCCTCGCCCCAGCGCACCCCGGACTCGGCGGTCCAGTCCCGGAGGCGTTCCAGGTCGTCGTCATCGAGACCGAACCGATGACGCACCGGGGCGGCGGCAGCGAGGTCGAGCACGGCTGAGGCCGTGACCCGCGACGAGGCGAGCCCCAGCACGGTGCTCAGCACCGCGAGCAGCGGGTTGACCTGGGAGGGGCCGTCGTCGGCGACGCGCACCCGCAGGCCACGTCCCGGATGTGTCGCGTCGTCGTCGGTCTCGACAGGGTCGAACACCGCCGCCACCAGCGGGGCGAGGCCGCTCACGTCAGGGCACAGCACGACCACGTCGCGAGGCTCCAACGTCGGGTCGTCGGCGAGCACCCTGGTCAGGACGTCGCGCAGCACCTCCACCTGCCGGGTCCGCCCGTGGCAGGCGTGCACCTGCACCGAGCGGTCGGCGGTGCTCATGGTCGCCCGCGGAGCCTCGGGCCGGTCGTCGGCCACGGCCTGCTGCACCGTACCCAGCACGGTGCCCGGTCGCGGCGGGGCTGGGTGCACGTCGACCGTGGCGGCGTGAGGGAGCAGGCGGAGCTGGAGCTCGGTGGACGCCCCGGCCAGGGTGGCCAGCAGCCGGTGACGGGCGAGGCGAGGCATCTCGGCGCGGGCGAGCCCGACCGGGGCGGGCAGCGCGTCCACCTGGTCAGCCACCCGGTGCCACAGCGCGGCCGAGGGGTGGGGCAGCCACAGGTGCACCTCGCGGTGCTCGGCGAGCGCCGCGAGCACCCGCAGGTGCGCCTCGGGCAGAGACGCCGGGGCGAACACCGACAGGCGCTCTGGCAGGTCGACAGCCTCCGGGTCGGTGCGCAGGCGGTCGGTGGCGTCGGTGATCCGCTGTGACGGGGTGGGCACGTCCAGCCGGTCGCTCACCGCGCGCCACAACGCGGCCTGCCAGCGCAGGTCGTCAGGCAGCGGTCGCCCGGCACCGTCGGTGTCACGCCCGTCCGCGTCGTGCTCGTCCGCGTGGCGCCTCTCTGCCCAGGCGGCGAGCAGAGCCGGGCGGTGCGTGTCGTAGTCGGTGAACAGCCGTGCCACCTGTCGGGCGACCCGCACCCGCCGTCCGCGCCTCACCTCGTCGGCCGGGTCATCACCGAGATGACGCCGCACGGCAGCCATCCAGGGGTCGTCGAGATGCTGGTCGACGGCGGCGAGCACGTGCCACGTGAGCCGCCCGGGGTGCCACGGGTCGTCGTGGCGGTCGACGCCCACCGTGGCGGCGAGCACGTCAGCGACCAGCCGCCAGGGCGGGTCGAACCGGATGCCGGCGGCGATCCCGTCCTCGGTCGGCCCCGCGCCGAGGCGGTGCGACAGCCGTTGAGCCACCCAGCGGCCCGCACCCGGCGTCGGGACCGCGACCACCTCGGTGGTGAACGGGTCGGCCAGCGGCGTCGCCAGCAGGTCACCGAGCCGGTCGGCCAGCACGTCCGCCCGCTCAGCGACATGCACGACGACCCGACCTGGCTCCACGCCCTGCACCGTACCGACTCTCGCCGACACGACCCACCGCTTCCCCGGCGACGAGCCACCCTCCTCGCGGCACCGGTGAGACGATTCCGGTGCCGATGAGACGGTTTCAGTCGTCTACCTGGCGTGGAATCGTCTCACCGGCGGGACGTCTACCGTCAGGTGGGCAGCAGGCGTTCAGCGATGACGTGGTCAGGGTCCAGGCCAGCCTCGGCGACCGCACTCGCGACGCTGTCGACCAGGCCCGGAGGGCCGCACACGTACACGTCGGGCACGGTGCCCTGGTGGGCGGCCAGGGCTGTGGTGAGCAGGTCCACGGGGGTGCCGGTGAGGCCTTCCCAGGTCTCGTCCGGGTGCCGCACGCACCGCTCGATGCTCAGCGTCGGCAGCTCGGTCACCAGGTCGGCCAGCACCGGCAGACGCGGTACGTCCTGCGGGGTCGTGACGCCCAGGAACAGCCGTGCCGGGTGCGGGTCGCCCCACTCGGCCATGCGGCGCAGCAGGGACAGCACCGGGGCCAGCCCGGTGCCGCCCGCGACGAACCATCGCGGGCGCAGCCCAGACTCGCGAAGGCCGAACGCCCCCATCGGGCCGTGCAGCACCACACGCCGGTCTCCCCGGCCGTCGAGCAGCCCGACCAGGTGCCCCGAGAAGTACCCGTCGGGCAGCAGCCGGATCAAGAGCTCGGCGTCGCCGTCCCAGCTGGAGGTGCCAGCCAGCGAGTAGGCGCGACGGCGGTCGTCCCCGGGCACCTGGACCTCGACGAACTGACCTGGCTCGAGCTGGTACCCGGTACCGGTCTGCGGGTCGGGGTCGAGCCGCACCCGCACCCACACGGTGTCCCGAGCCACCCTGACCAGGTCGGTCACCGTGCCCTCGCGGCGACCCGGGCCGCCGTCGAGCACCCGCGAGCGCGGGTACGGCGTGGTGACCTCCATCGGACCTCGCGGGTACGTGCGGCACAGCAGCACCTGCCCGGCGGCCTCCTGCTGTGGCGGCAGCGCCGCGGGGGAGTGCGGGCCCAGCCGGTGGTCGCCGTGAGCGGTCGCGTGGCACGACCCGCAGGTGCCCTGCCGGCACTGGGCCGGCAGGGCGAACCCCGCGTCCGCCGCCGCCTCGACCACCGACGTGCCCTCAGGCACGTCGAGGTCGAGCACCACCCGGTCTGAGGTGACCAGACGGACGGGATGGGTGGTCATCCGAGCATCGCCGCCAGGTCGGCCTGGGGGTCACCGATCGGGGCGATCTGGAACTTCTCGACCAGCACGTCGACCAGCGCCGGGGTGAGGAACGCCGGCAGCGTCGGGCCCAGGCGGACGCCGGTCAGCCCCAGCGCGAGCACGGTCAGCAGCACCGCGGCGGCCTTCTGCTCGAACCAGGACAGCACGAGCGACAGCGGCAGGTCGTTCACCTCGCACTCGAACGCCTCGGCCAGGGCGACGGCGATGCGCACCGCGGAGAACGTGTCGTTGCACTGGCCGATGTCCAGCAGACGGGGCAGCCCGCCCACGGTGCCGAGCTCCATGGTGTTGAAGCGGTACTTCGCGCAGCCCAGGGTGAGGATCACCGTGTCCTGCGGGGCAGACTCCACGAGCTGGGTGTAGTAGCTGCGGCCCGGCACGGCGCCGTCGCACCCGCCGACGAGGAAGAAGTGACGGATCGCGCCAGCCTTGACGGCGTCGATCACATCACCGGCGACGCCGAGCACGGTGCTGCGCCCGAAACCGATGGTGATCGTGGTGTCCGGGCCGTCCTCGGTGAACCCGGGCAGCGCCTGGGCGGCCTGGATCGCCGGGCCCCAGCTGCCGTGCTCCAGGTGGCGGACGCCGGGCCAGCCGACCGGGCCGGTGGTGAAGATGCGCTGCCGGTAGGACGGGTGGGGCTCGATGATGCAGTTGCTGGTCATCACGACAGCCCCGGGGAACGCCGCGAAGTCGGTCTGCTGGTCCTGCCACGCCCCGCCGTAGTTGCCGACCAGGTGCGGGTGCTTGGCGAGCTCGGGGTAGGCGTTGCCGGGCAGCACCTCGCCGTGGGTGTAGACGTTGATGCCGGTGCCCGCGGTCGCCTCCAAGATCGAGGCGAGGTCGCCCAGGTCGTGGCCGGAGACCAGGATCGCCTTGCCGGCCTTCGGGGTGATCCGCACCTGGGTGGGGGCCGGGTGCCCGAAGCGGCCGGTGTTCGCCGCGTCGAGCAGCTCCATCACCTTGAGGTTCAGGTGGCCCAGGCCCAGAGCATGAGCGAGGAGGCCGTCCAGGTCGGTCGGCTCGGAGGCCAGGTAGTCCAGGGCGCTCTCGACCCCGTCGAGCACCTCGGTGCTCACCTGCCCGAGGACGGCGGCGTGGTGGGCGTAGGCGCACACGCCCTTGAGCCCGTAGAGGTTCAGAGCGCGGGCGCCGACCACGTCGGGGCCGACCAGCGGGAGGCCGACGAGGATGCCGCGACCGTCCGCCTGGGCCAGCAGCGCGTCGGTGTCGCTCGCGGGGACGAAGGCCGCCGGGCCGGTGAGGTGTTCCGGCTCCTGCCCGGCGTCACGCGCGGCCTGCTCGTAACGGGCACGGACGCGGTCGCGGACCCGCACCGCCTCGTCGATCAGCGTGACGAACCGGGTGGCCGTGAAGTTCACGTTGGTGAGTGTGGTGAACATCGCCTCCAGCACGAACGTGGTGGCCTCGTCGTCACCGGAGCCGAGCGCACGAGCCCGGGTGGCGTACTGCCCGACACCCTTGAGGACCTCGATCAGCAGGTCTTGCAGGTCGGCGGTCGTCTCGTCCTTGCCGCAGGTGCCTTGCTGGATCGCGCACCCTGGGGTCGCCCCGGTCCGGTCGGTCTGCTCGCACTGGTAACAGAACACTTGGGAAGCCTCCGTATCGTGGTTGAGGATCGCGAGGCTAGGGAGGCTGCGGCAGGGCTTCCTTGATGCAGGTCAAGAACGCGAGAGCAGGTGGGGTGCGCGGTGAGCCCGCCTGATCGGCATGGGACTTTAGTCCTGGCCGTCGGGGATGGTGGGACCGGCTGCCAGCGTGAGCGCCGTCGGGTCGTGCAGGGTCACCTGGGCTCCGCGCACCGAGATCAGCCCGGCCTCGCTCAGCTCGCGCAGGGTCCGCGAGAACGTCTCCGGGGTGAGGCTCAGACGCGACGCGAGCGCGGCCTTGGTGGTCGGCAGGCGGACCACCGCACCAGGGCCGGGAGCGTCGTCAGCCAGGCCGAGCAGGAGGCCGATCACCCGCTGGCTGCTCGACCACAGCGTCACCGCGGCCACGTCCCGGACCATCGTGTGCAGGCGCACGGCCATGCCCGCGAGCATCCGCCGGGCGAAGGTCGGGTCGGTGTCCACCAGGTGCGTCACCACGTCCCCCGGGATCTTCACCAGGGCGCAGGCCTGGAGCCCGACGGCGGTGACCGGGTAGCGCTGACCGACGAACACGACCGCCTCCCCGAACGTCTCGCCGGCCGAGATGAGCTCGAGGATCTTCTCGGCGCCGTCGGGGGTGCGCAAGGTCAGCTTCACCTGCCCCGACGCCACCGCGAAGAACGCCGTGCACGGGTCGCCGGCGTGGAACAGCACCTCGCCCCGCCCGAGCGTGACCTCCCGGCACGCCGACGCCACCCGGTCGAGCTGGTCGGGGTCGAGCCTGCTGAACAGCGGCAGACGCCTGAGCATGTCGCGCACCCGCGTACTGTGCCACCTCCGACGCCCTGCCCGTGAGCACGACGGGAGCCCGACGACGTGGCGAGAGCGCTCGAGCGGGCAGGCTCAGAACACCCAAGAGCGTTCAGAACACCCGGTGCGTTCAGAAGCCCCAGGAGCACAGCGGAGCCGTGGCCCAACCGAACGCGGTGCTGGCTCGGGTGGCGGCGTCGTCGGTGCGCTCGGTGACCAGACCCGCGTCGACCAGGCCACGCAGCGAGGTGCCGCCCAGATAGACCGCACCCAGCTCGCGCACGTCGAGCACCAGGTCAGCAGGCCCCTCGGTGCGAGAGACCTCGGCGGGCACGTCTGGGCCTGTGCTGCGCACCCTCCAGCGTCCGGCGTTCGAGGCGAGCAGGTCGTCGCGCACGTCGAGCACGACGTCGACCGGAGCCGCGTAGCGGCGGGCGGCCAGGGCGACGCCCACGTCGACCAGACGCACCCACACGTTGTCGGCCAGGCGTGGCACGGTGGCCCGACGGTCGACCAGGAGGCCCCACAGAGGGTCGTCGCAAGCCAGGGCCGGGGTCTTGACCGTGGCGGTCAGGTCCAGGTCCAGCAGGAACGACCACAGCCGGTGATGGGCCGCCGCGTCGACGGCCACCGCCTCCTCGACGTCGACGGTGAACCGGGCCCCCTCCGGGGGGAACAGGCCCGTGCGTCGCAGCAGCGCGTAACCGCGCGGCGTGCCGTCGGGTGCGCGCACGACGGCCAGGCGCAGAGGCTCGGTGCCTCGCCGCAACCCTGGTGGGTCGGCCAGCACCCACTCCCGCAGCGCTGTCGACTCGCGCATCACCCACCCGGGCCGTCCGCGACCGGCAGCACGGTGCACGGTGTCCACCAGATCGGCGTCAGCGACCGAGGCGGTGGCGATGGTGACGGTCAGTCGGTCGCTGCCCTCGACCGGTCGCAGCTCTGCCCCGCGCTCGACGGTCGCGCACAGCCCGTCGGCGGCCCTCCCGTAGCCGAAACGTCCGTAGATCGCCTCCTCAGACGCCCAGAGCAACGACACAGGCTCGCCACGCTCGGCGGTCCGCATCAGGTGGTGCCCCATCATGGTGCGCAACAACCCGCGACGACGATGCCCCGGGTTGACACCAACGCAGGTCAGGCCCGCGGCAGGGATCTCGTCACCAGGTATCGGCAGCCTGAACGGGTAGGAGCCGTGCATCGCGGCGATGGTCCCGTCCGGCGCGTCGATCGACCAAGACCTGTCCAGAGGGACCGGGTAGGGCGGCCGCTCGTCGTCGTCGTCCAGGGGCATCGCCCACGTGAACCGGTCGAACTCCATCGCGGCAGGCGCACGATCAGCGGTGAGCGGAACCATCCGATAGCCGGCAGGTAGATCGGTCATGACCTCATCCTCGCTGCCGGTCGGGTGCGGCGTCGATCTGAATTGCCGACTCTCTTCGTCGAGGGTCAGGTCTTCTCGTCGAACCCCGAGCCTTGCGGGCGCGGTCATGGCTCACCAGGCGCCCTCGGTGCCTCGGCAGGGTCGAGCGGGGCTCGCGAGGGGTCGTCCGGCCACCAGACGGCGCGACGTACGACGACGGCCGTGCGGGCGGGGTTCAACGGTGCCCCCTCCACCGCCAGACGAGCCAGAGCCTGGTCGGCATAGGGGGCCGGCGGGCGTCCAGAGGCGTTGACCACGCGCCACCAGGGCACATCACCGCCCCAGCGGGCCATGATCTGGCCGACCTGGCGCGGGCCGCCGCGCGCCGGGAGGCCAGCGGCAACCAGACGGTCGGCCACGACCTCGGCTATCAGCCCGTAGGTCATCACGCGTCCGGCGGGCACCGCCGCGACCACGTCGAGAACCATGTCCCGATAGTCGTCGTCCATCTCAGGCAGCGTAGGGCGTGGCGCCCACATCGCGCGGGAGGGCCTCGGCCTCGGGTAGGTCAGACGGAGAGGAGCGGTCAGATGAAGATCGCCGGGTCGTCGACCGTCGCGTCGAAGGGGCGGTGCTTGGTGATGATCTTGGCGGGCACGCCGACGGCGGCGGCGTCGGGCGGCACGTCGCGGATGACGACGGCGTTGGCCCCGATCCGGGCCCCGTCGCCCACCCAGATCGGGCCGAGCACCTTGGCCCCGGCGCCGATCACCACGCGGTCACCCAGCGTCGGGTGACGCTTGCCCTTGCGCATGGACGTGCCGCCCAGGGTCGAGCCGTGGAAGATCACGCAGTCGTCGCCCACCTCGGCGGTCTCGCCGATGACGACGCCCATCCCGTGGTCGATGAAGAAGCGGCGGCCCAGCGTGGCGCCCGGGTGGATCTCCACCCCGGTGACGAAGCGCACCAGCTGGGACAGCAGACGCGCGGGAAGCTTGAGCCCTGGTGTCTGCCACATCTGGTGCGCGATCCGGTAGCCCCAGATCGCGTGGACCCCGGCGTAGCCCATCGCGACCTCGAGGCGGCTGCGTGCCGCCGGGTCGTGGTCGGCCGCTGCTTGCAGGTCTTCGTGCAGCGTGTGCAAGAGCCCGGGTCGGCGTGAGGTGGGCATGGCAGTCATGTCGGCTCAGTCCATCAGGTCGGCGTAGAGGACGGTGGACAGGTAGCGCTCCCCGAACGACGGGAGGATCGTCACGATGAGCTTGCCCGCGTTCTCCGGGCGCTGGGCCAGCAGCGTGGCCGCGGCGAGCGCGGCACCCGACGAGATGCCGACGAGCAGCCCCTCCTCGGTCGCGGCGCGGCGGGCGGTGGCCACCGCGGTGTCGCTGTCGACGTCGATGATCTCGTCGTAGACCGTCCTGTCGAGGACCTCTGGCACGAAGTTCGCGCCGATGCCCTGGATCTGGTGCGGGGCGGGCTTCCCCCCGTTGAGGATCGGGGACTCCGCCGGCTCGACCCCGACCACCTGGACCGCCGGGTCGTGGGTCTTCAGCACCTGGCCCACCCCGGTGATCGTGCCACCGGTGCCGATGCCCGCCACGAGGATGTCGACCTTGCCGTCGGTGTCCGCCAGGATCTCCTGGGCCGTGGTGGCCCGGTGGGCGGCCGGGTTGGCGGGGTTGGCGAACTGACGGGCCAGCACCGCCCCAGGACGCTCCGCGGCGATCTTCTCGGCGGCCGCGACGGCACCCTTCATGCCGTCAGCACCGGGGGTGAGCACCAGCTCGGCGCCGAAGGCCCGCAGCAGGGCACGACGCTCCTTCGACATGGACTCCGGCATGGTCAGCACGACCTCGTAGCCACGGGCCGCGCCGACGAAGGCCAGCGCGATGCCGGTGTTGCCGCTGGTGGCCTCGACGATGGTGCCGCCAGGGAGCAGCGCGCCAGACCTCGCCGCGGCGTCGATGATCGCTACGCCGATCCGGTCTTTCACCGAGCCGGCCGGGTTGAAGAACTCGAGCTTGGCGACCACGGTGGCCGGTGCGCCGTCGGTGATCTTGTTGATGCGGACCAGCGGGGTGCGGCCGACCAGGTGGGTGGCGTCGGGGTAGATGCGTGGCATCGGGCTCTCGAGACGGTCGTCGGGACACAGACGGTGCGTGGAGGCGAGCGCTGGCAGGCGTGCGGGGCACGGCTGGGAAGAGGATCAGAGCCAGCGCTCGATCAACACCGACACAGGTCACGATAGAGCACACGAGAGGTGCGACCGCGGTGGTGCCGGTCTGCCACGTCTGCTCCCGTCGATGGTCGACAAATCGCTCGAATGCGGACAAGTACCTTTCATCGTAGACAGTTTTCGCCGAAAGATCCAGCCTCTGAAGGTATTTCAGCCGTGCTTCGTCCGCCCGATTGGTGCAACACTGAGAAGGCGTCTTCAAGAAGCGAGACGCGTCCCTACAGGCATGGGCGCAGGACGGAGGTCGACGAGCATGACCGTCGACTTCCTTGCTGCGCACGAGGAGCCGGCGGACGCGGTGGTGCCGCAGAAGGTGGCGTGGGTCGTCCTGACGGCCACGGTCGTGGCCGCGCTCGTCGCGGGCGTCACCGGCGGCCAGACGGTGATCGTGGCCGTCGTCGGTCTCGCGCTCGCGGTCGTCCTCGGGGCCTACGCGGCATGGAACGTGCCCGGGCTGGACCGGCTCACCTGGTTCTTGGCCGTCCTCGGGGCGGGTGCGACAGCCTCGCCCGTGGTCGCGGCGTCGCTGTGGGGGGCTCCTGGCGACGGCGTCGAGCGGTGGCTGACACCCGCGGGGATGGTCGCGGTGCTCGCCGCGACGGTCGTACGAGCCTTGCGTCGGGACGAGGCTCTGGCCCGGTACGGGCTGACCGGGCTGGTCGCGTCCGTCGGCGTCATGCTGACCGCCGTGGTGGTGTCCGTCCAGGTCGAGGCCTTCTCGCACGGTGCCGCCGCGACGGTGGCGACCCTCGTGGGTGTCCTCGTCGCGGGCGTGCTGGCAGCGACGCTCTCCGCGCGGCTCCAGACCGTCGCGGACAGGGTGCTGGTCGTCGGTGCGCTCGCCGCGGCCGTGGGCTCGTTCGCACTGATCTCCTGGCCGACGGTCGGACGAGCGGCGGTGCTGGTCGGTGCGGCGCTGCTGGCCGTCGCCCCGTGCCACGTCGCCGACCGTCTGCCCGACGGGCCGCAGGCTCCGTGGCGGGGGAGGGCGGTCATGGCGGTCGCGGCCCTGGCGCTGCCGGTCAGCGGCCTGGTCATGGTGGTGCGGTTCGGAGACCAGCGACCGTTCGCGATCCTCGTCGCCCTGCTGGCGCTGGTCGGCCTCCTTCTTGCCGTGCTCTCTCGTCTCTCCCGTGACGAGGCCAGGCAGCAGGCGATGGTCACCGAGCTCGCTGAGAGCGACCCGGTGACCGGGCTGGCGAACCGGCGGCGCTTCTTCGTCGACGTGGCCGACGCGTTGCAGGCCCGTGGTTCCGGGACCGTCACCGTGGTTCTCGTCGCCATGGAGAGCTTCGCCGAGCTGCGCACCCGGCTGGGGCAGGCCACGGTCGAGGACCTCCAGGTCGCCGTGGCGCACCGGCTGACGGCCGAGGCCAGCGACGCCCTCGTGGTGGCCCACCTGAACGCCGACGTGTTCGGCGTGCTGCTCGGCACGATGAGCCCCGAGAGGGCCGGTGCTCGCGCCCAGCGCCTGATCGACGCTCTCCGAGAGCCGATCGAGCTGCCTCAGCTGAGCCTGTCGGTCGGTGCTGTGGTCGGCCTGGCCGGGCAGCCGGGAGCGACCGAGGCCGAAGAGCTGGTCGCGTCGGCCGAGCTGGCGCTCGCGGCGGCTCGTGGCGGGGCGGGCCCTCTGGTGCGCTTCACCCCCGAGCTCCAGCGTCGTGACGTGCTGGCCGCCCAGCTTGTCGGCGAGCTGTCCGACGCCATCGCCCGGGGCGAGGTCGTCGCCTACTTCCAGCCGCAGGTGGACCTGGGCACGGGGAAGGTCACGGGTGCCGAGGCCCTGGTGCGGTGGATGCACCCGGCGCTGGGTCTGCTCGGCCCGGCCGCCTTCGTGCCCGCGGCCGAGGTGACCGGGGCGATCCGGATCATCACCCTGCACGTGCTGGACCAGGCGCTGTACTGGTGCGCCCGTTGGGCACGCGCGGGCAGGACCCTCAGCGTCTCGGTGAACCTGTCTGCCCGAGACCTGCTGCACGCTCGTCTGGTCGACGACGTCCGTGAGGCCCTGGCCCGGTACGGGCTGCCAGCCAGCCGTCTGGAGCTGGAGGTCACCGAGACCATGGCGATGGCCGACGTGACGCTCTCCAAACGGGTGCTCACCGACCTGGCCCGGCTGGGTGTGACGATCTCGATCGACGACTACGGCACCGGGTACGGGTCGCTGGCCTATCTGCAACAGCTGCCGGTGCGCAGGCTCAAGATCGACCGGTCGTTCGTGAGCCGCATCCTCGACGACGAGGCGTCGATGGCCATCGTGCGCTCGACCATCGAGCTGGCGGGCGAGCTCGGTCTGGACACCATCGCCGAGGGCGTCGAGGACGACTCCACGGCGCAGCGGCTGCGAGAGTTCGGCTGCGGCTCGGTGCAGGGGTTCGGGTTCGCGGCGCCGATGGCCCCGGAGAGCTTCGAGCGCGCGATCTGGCGGCTGGAGCACCGACCTCGACCAGAGCTGGTCCCGCAGGGCCGGCCGACCCGTGACGTGCCGCAGACCAAGGCCGAGCAGGCCGCCTTCCCGTCTGTGGCTCAGGCGTACCACGACCTCACGAACCCTGGGTGGTGGGCTGGCGACGTCCTGTCGCGCGACGCGACAGGCGAGCGGGTCTCGGTGCCCCGGCAGGCCGAGGGCTCGCCGCTGTCGGAGCCGGTGGGTGTGCCAGCCGCCTCAGCGCCCAGGTCGCCCGAGGACGACCAGCACGGCGAGCCTCAGCACGCCCCCGAGGGGCCTCGTCTGAGGGTCGTCGAACCAGACGGCACGGTGCCCGAGCAGAGGTCGAAGAGGCTCAGGCGCCGGGAGGTGCGACGCCTGCGCGAGCAGCAGCCCCCGAGCACCGGTGCGGGGTCGGTGGCCGGGCTACGCGCCGCCGCCGCGTCGGAACGGACCACCGGGACCGACCCGGCCTGACCCAGGGCGTGCCTCCTGGCCTCGGAGCGGACGACGGGAATCGAACCCGCGTAGCCAGTTTGGAAGACTGGGGCTCTACCATTGAGCTACGTCCGCACGCGCCGCCCCGTCCGCGAGGCAGGGGGCAGCGCTCGCCCAGGGTACCGGGTCGGTGTGCGTGACGTGGCAACGGGATGTGGCGCAGGTTGGTAGCGCGTCCGCTTTGGGAGCGGAAGGTCGTCGGTTCGAATCCGGCCATCCCGACTCGTACGACCTGCGACGTCGCAGCAGCGGTGTTCCGAGCGCACCCTCGTCCCGGGGGCGCGAGCGTTACCCCGGTCGGATGAGGTCTGGCCGAGATCGTCCCGTCTGCCCCGGTCTGCCCGGGTACTCTCGCACCCCGAGCGCGACGACGAGGCCGACCGCGCTCGGCGCCCCGAGGAGAGGTCGAGGTCACGAGCCACATGCGCGACAGAGTCACGCGTCTTGTCGAGCACCGGCTGTTCGAGCGGACCATCCTCGCGGTGATCCTGCTCAACTCCGTGGTCCTCGGCCTGGAGACCTCGCCCGAGATGATGGACCGGCACGGGGCCGTGCTGGAGACGCTGGACCGCGTCTTCATCAGCATCTACGTGGCAGAGATGATCCTGAAGCTCGTCGCGTCCCGTCTCGCGTACTTCCGTTCCGGGTGGAACGTCTTCGACTTCCTCATCGTCGTGTCGTCCCTGCTCCCCGCGGGCGGGACCTTCACGGGGCTGCGCGTCTTGAGGGTCTTGAGGGTGCTGAGGCTCGTGTCCGGGCTCAAGCCGCTGCGGAAGATCGTCTCGTCCATCCTGCGCTCCGCGCCGGGGATCGGCTGGACGGTCCTGCTGATGATGATCATCTACTACATCTTCGCGATCGTCGGCATCCACCTGTTCCGCCCCCAGAGCCCTGAGAGGTTCGGCAGCCTGGGCGCGGCGTTCACCTCCCTGTTCCAGCTGACCACGCTGGACAACTGGGGAGACATCGTCTTTCCGCTCACCTCGGCCAACGGCTGGGCCTGGGTGTACTTCGTGCTGTTCATCACGATGGCTTCTTTTGTCCTCATCAACGTGATCCTGGGTATCGTGGTCGACTCGCTCAACCTGCAGAGCAAGGACGAGGAGAAGGAGTCCATCGAGGCCGCCAAGGACCCCGACGCCACAGCCTCTGACATGCTGCGCTCCGAGGTCCTCCAGCTGAAGGCCCAGGTCGACCGCATCGCGTGCCTCGTGGAGCAGACCGTCGAGCCCGAGGCCCAGCGGCGCAGATAGAGGCGCAGGGAGCAGCGTCGGCCGGGTCGGCCCGGTCGTGGCTCCCGCTCCGTCGACCGCCGCTCACGCCTGAGGGTCTCAGGCCGTGCGAGGTTCTCAGACAATCTGTTGTCAGGAATCTTCGGATATTGTCGACTTGCGGAGCGATGATTGCTCCCGTATGCGATCTGAGCATCTCGGACCTACTCTGGAGAGAACGAGCGGCCTCTTGCAGGGGGTGTATTTTCATGGAACGTCTGACCAAAGCCGCTGTCGCGACCGGAGGGGCGGCGCTGCTGCTGCTCGGCGGTGTCGGCACGGTGGCCTACTGGACGGCGTCGGGTACGGCTACGGGCACGCAGATCAGCTCGGGCAACCTGACCGTCACCGACGGGACGTGCGGGGCCTGGCAGTACTCCGCCGCGGACGGGGGCGGTGCGGTCGACTACGTCGTCCCCGGTGACACCGTCGAGACGACGTGCACGCTGACCGTGTCCGGTGAGGGCACGAACCTCGGGATCACCGCGGACCTCGCCGCACCAGCGACGTTCGAGGAGACGAACGCGCTCGCGACGGCGCTGGGGCCGTCGCTCGCCGTCAGCAGCGTCGAGCTCGACGGTGTCACGGTCCCGACCCAGGGGCTGAACCTGAACGCCTCGGGGGCGAGCCCTCACACGCTCACCGTGACGCTGACCGCGCAGTTCCCTTATGGGACGTCCACCGACCCGGGGAACGACACCCAGGACCTCACGGCGACGCTCTCGGACGTGACGGTGAGCGTCGTGCAGACCTCTACGCCGTGACGGTCGGAGGGCGTGTCCGGTGCGGCGAGCGGCGAGGTTCGTCAGGCAGACCCTGGTCGTGACGGTGGTCGTCCTGGCTGGTGCGGCGCTGCTCGTGGGGGTGGTCGTGCCTGGTCTGGCCGGGGCAGTCCCGTACACGGTGCTCACCGGCTCGATGGCACCAGCCATCCCGGTGGGGTCGCTGGTGGTGGCAGCTCCTCGGGAGGCTGTCGCGGTCGGTGACGTCATCACCTTCCAGCGCTCCCGTGACGGTCAGGTCGTGACGCACCGGGTGGTCGGGGTCGGGGCCAGCACGGACGGTCGGCTCGCGTACACGACCCGTGGGGACGCGAACACCGTGGCCGATCTCGACGTCGTCCGGCCGGAGCAGGTGCACGGCGTGGTCTGGTACCACGTGCCGCACCTCGGTCGTCTCGCGGTGCTACTCACCGGCCCGCAGCGGCAGGCCGCGGTGACATCGGTCGCGGCGCTGCTCGTCGGCTACGCGGCCTGGCAGGTGTGGCAGGCACGGCGCGAGCGTCGACGAGGGGCGGCCTCGTCCGCTGTCACGGTCTCGGTGCCCGGGGCCGCGCTCGCCTCGCCTGACCCTCGGACGGCCGAGGGGAGGCGGGAACCATGAGACGGGTGGTCGCCAGGCGCGGTGCTCTGGTGCTGGCCCTGGGTCTGGTGGCCAGCATGGTGTGCGTCCAGCCGGCGGCGGCCGACGACGCCCCCGACGGCGCTGTCGAGCTCAGCGCGGACGGCACGGTCTGGTCGCAAGACCTGGTGGCCGACCTGTTCAGCCCTCCCATGGTGTGGGTGCCAGGAGACGTGGGCACGGCGACGTTGTACGTGCGGTCGCGAGCGTGCGTGGAAGCCGTGGTGCTCGCTGAGGTCACGATCGGCTCGGACGTCCAGCTCGCCGACGACCTCGGCGTGCGCACCCGGACGGACGGCGGCCCCTGGGCCGGTTCGTCGTCGCCCTCGTTCACCGTCGCCGCGGGCCAGGTCGCGCGGCTCGACGTCGAGGTGACCTATGACCCCGCCTCCAGCAACGACTCGCAGACGCTGTCGCTGCCGCTCACCGTCGTGGTCACCGTGGCCTGCGACCGCACCGTCGTCGTACCCCCGGGGCCCGGAGGCCGCGACGGCGGAGCAGGAGGATCGCTCGCGCCTCCGCAAGCACCCTCGTCGTCGGCTGCCTCTCCTGTGGTGAGCAGGGTGCTCGGGCTCGCGGGCACTGGTGTCGCTCTCGCCGATGGGGTGGTCGCCGTGGTGATGATCGTGCTCGCCGGAGCCGGCCTGCTGTCTTGGCGACGAGGGAAGGCGCCTGATGCCTGAGACCCGTCCTCGTCGCGCCGCGCGCCGGCTGCTGCTCGTCGGCGTCCTCGCTCTGGCTCTGGTGACCTCAGGTGCGGTCGCCTGGGCGTACTGGAGCGCGCAGGGCACCGCGACCGGCACCGCGATGACCTCCGGCACGCTCGACATGACGATCACGGGCGCGGACGGGACCCTCGTCGGCCCGGGGGGCACCGCTGCGCTGCCTGGGCTCGCGCTGGCTGACGCCGTCCCAGGCTCCAGCGTCTCCCAGACGTTCACGATCCAGAACAGCGGCACAGCTCCCTTCATCCCCGCTGTCACCGCGACGGCCTCGGCAGCGCTCGCGTCGTGGCTGGACACGACGGTCTTGTACGGGGCCACCAGCGACGGGACGACGTGCACCGGCGGCACGACGACCCAGCCCTCGCTGGCTGCCGCGCAGAGCGTGGCCGTGTGCGTGGTGGTCGCGCTGGACGCGAGCGCCCCGGCCTCCGCGCAGGGACAGTCCGCGACCGTCACGCTCGCTCTCACAGCGACGCAGGTGCCCTGATGGTCCGCACGAGCGCCCAGAGGTGGGGATCAGCCGTGGTCGGTCTGTCCCTGCTCGGGCTTCTCGCCGCCCAGACGACGTCTCCGGCAGAGGCGTACTGGACCGACACCGGGACGATCACCTCCGGCACGTTCACCACCTGGGCGCTGACCGACGTGGTGTGCCAGCCCGGGGCCTGGGGCTCCAACCATGAGCTGGACTGGGCGGTCCCAGCCGGCACGACGTCCACCGTCAGCCTCACGGTGACGCCTGAGCCCAGCGTCTTGTCCTGGTGGGCGACGAGCGCGCCCACGTCGAGCACCCCGTTGTCCGGGGCCTACACCCAGGCCACGTGGGGCATCACGTCCATCAGCTCGTCGGAGGGGAACTTCGTCGGGACATGGACCTTGGTCGCGGCAGCCCCTGGAGGCGTCTGGACCGCCACCCAGACAGGCACCTGGTCTATCAACTACGCGTCGTCCCCCCAGACGAACACCTGCACCGTCAACCCTTGAGGCCCGCACCTGCCGGCCACGCCCACGAGGTGCGGGTACGGAGGAGTCAGGTCTTGCGCCGCACGACGCGGGTGGCGCTCCCGGCGGCCCAGCCCGAGACCCCGGTGCGACCCGCCTTGAGGCGGACGAACGTCGAGGGGTCGGGGCCGCCCGAGATGCGGCGGGGGAGCGAGTCGACCGAGACCAACCACTCTGGCCATCCCAGCAGCCGGGACAGCTCGTGCAGCCGTTCCGACTCGTTCTCTGACTCTCCGAGCACCCCGCCGAGCAGCGCCGCCACGTCGGGGGCGACGTCAGGCACCCCGGCCCAGGCGGCCAACGCCGGGGCGTCCTCGGCGCCGAGCGGGGTGTCGGTGGCCTCGTCGTCGTTCGGGTCGGCGGCTGAGGGGTCAGAGACGTACTCGATGACCTGGTGCTCGCTGACGCCTGCCCACAGACGGAGCAGGCGGTCACGGACGACGACCACCCCGGCGGCGGCTGCCTCCTGGGTGGCGGCGAGGTCGGCAGCCACGTCGAGCAGGCGACGGCGCTGCGAGGCGACGTGACCGAGAGGGTCGTCGGCCACGGCTACCGACCAGCGTCCGTCCTGCGGGCCGACGAGACCGGTGAAGCGGGCCTCGGCCAACCACGCGCCCAGGTCGTCGGCGGGCAGGGCCGCGACCAGGACGCCGTAGGTCAGCCCGTCCGGGCCCGCGACGGCAGGGCCCCCGTACAGCGTCATGGGCGACAGTGTGTCGCGCTCGCCGGCCGCCTGCCTGCCGGCCAGGCACGAGATCGGTGGATGTCACACGTCTGCTCCTGTGCCGGGAGTCGGGTCCCAGGAGACGGGAGTCACTGGCGGGTGCGGGTCTGGCGTAGGATCGGGGTCGCCTGTGCGCGTCGGGGTGCCCCGGGGTCCGCGCGGCGACGCACCGTCCAGCGCTGAGGCGCACCAGACCCGCAGGAGTACGTGAAAGTGAAGAGCGCCGTCGAGACTCTCGCACCGACGAAGGTCAGGCTGACCGTCCAGGTCACCCCGGACGAGCTCAAGCCGAGCATCGACCAGGCCTACGCACGGCTCGCCGAGCAGATGACCGTGCCCGGCTTCCGCAAGGGCAAGGTCCCGCCGCGGATCATCGACCAGAGGGTCGGCCGGGTGGCGGTCATGGAGCAGGCCGTCAACGAGGGCCTGCCGGGCTTCTACGCCCAGGCGGTGCGGGACAACGACCTGCGCCCGCTCGCCCAGCCGCAGGTCGAGGTGCTCTCGGTGCCCGGTCTTCCCGGCCGTGACCCCGACACCCCTGACGAGCTGCGGTTCACCGCCGAGGTGGTGGTGCGGCCCGTGCTCGAGCTGCCCGACCTGGGCTCGCTGAAGGTCGAGGTGGACGGGACGGAGCCCACCGACGAGGAGGTGGCGACTCGTCTCGACGCGCTGCGCGAGCGCTTCGGCACGCTGGTCGGGGTAGACCGGCCCGCCGCGGACGGCGACTTCGTCCAGCTCGACCTGGTGGCCAAGATCGACGACGCCGACGTCGACCAGGTCTCTGGTGTCAGCTACCAGCTCGGGTCGGGCTCCATGCTCGAGGGCATGGACGAGGCGCTGTCCGGGCTGTCCGCGGAAGAGTCCACGACCTTCGAGACCACGCTGGTCGGTGGGGCGCACGCCGGGGAGAAGGCCCTGGTGACGCTCACGGCGACCGCGATCAAGGAGCGCCAGCTCCCGGAGGCGGACGACGAGTTCGCCGAGCTCGCCAGCGAGTTCGACACCATGGACGAGCTCACCGAGAGTCTGCGCGCCCAGGTCGCCGAGGCCAAGGTCGGAGACCAGGCGATCCAGGCTCGCGACCGTCTGCTGGAGACCCTGCTCGAGACCGTCGAGATCCCTGTGCCGACCGAGCTGGTCGAGGAGGAGGTCTCCCACCACCTGGCCGGGGAGGAGCGCGACGAGGACGACGAGCACCGCGCCGAGGTCACCGAGGAGTCGACCACCTCGCTGCGCCGGCAGATCCTGCTGGACACCCTGGCGGAGACCCTGGAGGTCAAGGTCGGCCAGGACGAGCTGCTGGAGTACCTGCTCGGCACGGCTCGTCAGTACGGCATGGACCCCAACGAGTTCATCTCGACCCTGTCCGGCCGTGGTCAGATCCCCGCGGTGGTCGCTGAGGTGGCCCGGGGCAAGTCTCTGGCGACGGCGCTGCGTCAGGTGACCGTCGTCGGCCCTGACGGCGCCGTCGTGGACCTCACCGCGTACATCGGCTCTGACGAGACCGACGCGCCGGCCGACGGCGTCGACCAGGAGGCCGGGGCTGACCTCGAGGACGCCCCGGTGGCAGGCTCGGCGTCGGACATCTCCTCTGTCGTCGGTCGCTGAGCGGACCACCGGGTCAGGTCGGAGGTCGGTCAGGAGGTAGTTCCTGCGCCGACAGCGAAACCGGCGCGGTGCGGGAGCGGCCGCGGCCGATCTCAGGCACTAGTGTCGAGAAGCATCGCGAACATCAGCTGGGAGGCGCTTGTGAACACGCAGCCGACGAACGCCCGGGCCGACGGCCCGGGGCTCGGCCTCAACGACCACATCTACAACCGGTTGCTGCGCGAGCGGATCATCTGGCTGGGCTCTGAGGTTCGCGACGAGAACGCCAACGCCATCTGCGCGCAGATGCTGCTGCTGGCCGCCGAGGACCCGGACAGGGACATCTGGCTGTACATCAACTCCCCGGGCGGCTCGATCACCGCGGGCATGGCGATCTACGACACCATGCAGTACATCGCGCCGGACGTGGCGACCATCGCCATGGGCATGGCCGCCTCGATGGGGCAGTTCCTGCTCTCCTCGGGCACCAAGGGCAAGCGCTACGCCACCCCGCACGCTCGGGTGATGATGCACCAGCCGTCCGGCGGCATCGGCGGCACGGCCACCGACGTGCGGATCAACGCCCAGCTCATCATGCACATGAAGCGGACCCTGGCCGAGCTCACCGCCGAGCAGACCGGCCAGACGCTGGACAAGGTGCTCCAGGACTCCGACCGTGACCGCTGGTTCACCGCCCCTGAGGCGAAGGAGTACGGCTTCATCGACCACGTGGTCGCCCAGTCCGCCGCGATCACCGGCGGCGGCAAGGGCTCGACCGGCACGGCCAAGCGCTGAGGAGACGAGGAACAGTGAGCATCGAGTCGCAGTACCTGCGCACCGCCGCCCGTCTGGCAGGCCCCGGAGGCCTGGCCCTGCCTTCCCCGCAGTCGCGGTACGTGCTGCCGCAGTTCGAGGAGCGCACCGCCTACGGCTTCAAGCGGCAAGACCCGTACACCAAGCTGTTCGAGGACAGGATCGTCTTCCTCGGTGTCCAGGTGGACGACGCGTCGGCCGACGACGTGATGGCCCAGCTGCTGGTGCTGGAGAGCAGCGACCCGGACCGCGACATCATCATCTACATCAACTCGCCCGGTGGCTCCTTCACGGCGCTGACCGCGATCTACGACACGATGCTGTACATCAAGCCGCAGATCCAGACGGTGTGCCTGGGGCAGGCCGCCTCGGCCGCGGCGGTGCTGCTGGCTGCCGGGTCGCCCGGCAAGCGTCTGGCGCTGCCCAACGCACGGGTGCTCATCCACCAGCCGGCGATCGAGGGCGGCTTCGCCCAGGCCTCGGACATCGAGATCCACGCCAACGAGCTGATCCGCATGCGCGAGTGGCTGGAGGAGACCCTGGCCCGGCACACCGGTCAGGAGCTGGAGCAGGTGCGCAAGGACATCGAGCGCGACAAGATCCTCACGGCGCAGCAGGCGTTGGCCTACGGGATGGTGGACCAGGTGCTGACCAGCCGCAAGGGTGTCGACCCGACCGTGGTGGCCGAGCAACCCCCAGTGTGATCCGCGTTGACCACGATCAGGCATACGGGCGACACGCGCGCTGAGTCACTCGGATGTCGGCCGTCTGAGGCAGACTTCCTCAGAGGGCATCCCCGGGTGCCGACCGGCTTGATGGGACCTTCGAACCGATCCAGCCGAGGCGCTCGCTCGGGTGTTGTGTCATGGTTGTAGTGCCTTCGTGGTGCTCTGCGGTGCGTCTGGACCGCTAGCACCGGGGCGCGACGAGAGAAGGGACGGGCACACGTGGCACGGATCGGTGACGGGGCTGACCTGCTCAAGTGCTCGTTCTGCGGCAAGTCCCAGAAGCAGGTCAAGAAGCTCATCGCGGGCCCTGGGGTGTACATCTGCGACGAGTGCATCGACCTGTGCAACGAGATCATCGAGGAAGAGCTCGACCAGACCGAGCCCGGTGCTGTCACCGAGCTGCCCAAGCCGCTGGAGATCTTCGAGTTCCTCGAGCAGTACATCGTGGGGCAGGAGCCCGCGAAGCGGTCGCTCGCGGTCGCGGTGTACAACCACTACAAGCGGATCAACGCCGGTGACACCAAGGGCAGCGCCTCGGACGAGCGGGTCGAGATCGCCAAGTCGAACATCCTGCTCATCGGCCCGACCGGGTGCGGCAAGACCTACCTCGCCCAGACCCTGGCCAAGATGCTCAACGTCCCGTTCGCCATGGCCGACGCCACGGCGCTGACCGAGGCCGGCTACGTCGGCGAGGACGTCGAGAACATCCTGCTGAAGTTGATCCAGGCTGCCGACCACGACGTCAAGAAGGCCGAGACGGGGATCATCTACATCGACGAGGTCGACAAGATCGCCCGCAAGTCGGAGAACCCGTCGATCACCCGGGACGTGTCTGGTGAGGGTGTGCAGCAGGCCCTGCTGAAGATCATCGAGGGCACCACCGCCTCGGTGCCCCCGCAGGGCGGGCGCAAGCACCCGCACCAGGAGTTCATCCAGATCGACACGACGAACGTGCTGTTCATCGTGGCGGGCGCGTTCGCGGGGCTGGACGACATCATCGCCAGCCGCGCCGGGCGCCACGGCATCGGGTTCGGGGCGCCGCTGCACGCTGCCGACGACGCGGACGTGCTCGGGGAGGTCATGCCGGAGGACTTGCTGAAGTTCGGGCTCATCCCGGAGTTCGTCGGGCGCCTGCCGGTCATCACCACGGTCTCTCCGCTCGACCGTGACGCCCTGGTGCAGATCCTCACAGAGCCGCGCAACGCGCTCATCAAGCAGTATCAGCGGATGTTCCAGATCGACGGCGTCGACCTGGAGCTCACCCCGGAGGCCGTCGACGCGGTCGCGGACCAGGCGCTGCTGCGCGGTACCGGCGCGCGAGGGCTGCGGGCGATCCTCGAAGAGGTCTTGCAGCAGGTGATGTTCGAGGTGCCCAGCCGCGACGACGTCGAGAAGGTCGTGGTCACCCGCGAGACGGTGCTGCAGAACGTCTACCCGACGCTGGTGCCGCGCCAGATCGCCCGTGGGGGCAAGCGCCCGCCGCGCGAGAAGTCGGCCTGAGGCTCGAGCGGGGCCGGTCCCGGCTCGTCGGTCACATCTCCTAGGATCGAGTCGTGCCCGACATCCCTGCCGACCTCGTGCGTCTTCGAGCCAGCATCGACAACATCGACGCCGCGCTGATCCACCTGCTCGCCGAGCGGTTCAAGTACACCCAGCAGGTCGGTCTCCTCAAGGTCCGCGAAGGTCTGCCCCCGGCCGACCTCGCACGAGAGTCCGACCAGGTCGCCCGCCTGCGCGACCTCGCCGACGCCTCGGGCCTCGACCCGGAGTTCGCCGAGAAGTTCTTGGCCTTCCTGGTCGACGAGGTCATCCACCACCACACCCGATTGAGGCGAGAAGCGAACGAGCTTGCTCGATTCGACCGAGCCGATTGAGGGTGTTGACGAGCGCAGCGAGGAACACACCCGATTGAGGCGAGAGGCGAACGAGCTTGCTCGATTCGACCGAGCCGATTGAGGGTGTTGACGAGCGCAGCGAGGAACACACCCAGCCAAGACGTGGTGCGAGCGAGGCTCGCTCGCACCACGCTGACTGAGGCGGGGGGCGATCAGCTCTCTGGTTCGGCCGGCTCGGGGCGGGTGTCGACGTAGAGGTTGTCGATCTCGGCGGCGAAGTCGCGCAGCACCAGGGCCCGCTTCACCTTCATCGAGGGCGTCAGGTAGCCGTTCGTCTCGGTGAAGTCGACGGGCAGCACCGCGATCTTGCGGATCGACTCGGCACGGGAGACCACCTTGTTGGCCCGGGCCACAGCGGCGTCCAGCGACTGGAGCACTCTCGGGTGACGGGCGGCCACCGTGACGTCCATGGACGGCAGCCCGTGGATCTTCAGCCAGCCCGGCAGCATCTCGGGGTCGAGGGTGACCAGCGCTCCGATGAACGGACGCGCGTCGCCCACGACGACGACCTGGCCGACCAGGGGGTGACCGCGCAGCCTGTCCTCGAGCACCGCCGGGGCGACGTTCTTGCCCGCGGCGGTGACGATGATCTCCTTCTTGCGGCCGGTGATGCTCAGGTAGCCGTCGTCGTCCAGGCTGCCCAGGTCACCGGTGGCGAACCAGCCGTCGACCAGCACCTGCGCCGTGGCCTCGGCCTCGTTGCGGTAGCCGCGGAACACGTGCGGGCCCTTGACCCAGATCTGGTCCTCGTCGTCCACGCGCACCCAGGTGCCGGGGAAGGCCGGGCCGACGCTGCCGACCTTGGTCAGGCCCGGCAGGTTCACCGAGGCCGGTGCCATGGTCTCGGTCAGGCCGTAGCCCTCCATGATGGTCACGCCGATGCCACGGAAGTAGTGCCCGAGACGCTCGCCCAGCGGGGCGCCGCCGGAGATGGCGTACTCCATCTGCCCGCCGAACGCCTGCCGCACCTTGCGGTAGACCAGACGCTCCGCCAGACGGTGCGCCACGGTGAGCGAGGGCCTCGGGCCGCGAGGGGTGTCCAGGGCACGGGAGTAGGTGATCGCCACCTTGGCCGACCAGCGGAAGATCCGCAGGGAGAGCCCAGGGCCGGCCTTCTGCTCGGCGGAGTTGTAGACCTTCTCGAAGACTCGGGGCACGGCCAGGACGAACGTCGGCTGGACGGCGGCGAGGTCTTCCAGCAGGTGCTTGGTGCTCGGGCTGTGAGACAGCACCGCACCCGCGGCGATCGTGACCATCTGGATGTACCGGGCGAAGACGTGAGCCAGCGGCAAGAACAGCAAGGTGCGCTTCTGCGGCGATCCTTGGAGCACGATCCGCAGGTTGGAGTGCACCGCGTTGAGGGCGTGGACGACCAGGTTGCCGTGCGCGAGCTCGACACCCTTGGGTCGTCCGGTGGTGCCCGAGGTGTAGATGACCGTCGCGAGGGTGTCGGTGTCGGCCAGGCCGGAGCGTCGCGCTATCTCCTCGTCGGTGACCTGCGCGCCGCGCTCCGCCAGCGTGCCCACGGCGTCCTCGTCGATGACCAGCACCTCGTTCAGCCCGGGCAGGTCGTCGTGCACCTCGGCGACCGTGGCGGCGTGCGCGGCGGTCTCCGCGACGACCACACGCACGCCGGCGTCGGCGCAGATCCAGCGGACCTGCTCGGCCGAGGAGGTCTCGTAGATCGGCACCCCGACACCGCCGGCGGCCCAGATGGCGAAGTCCAGCAGCGTCCACTCGTACCGGGTGCGGCACATGATCGCGACCCGGTCGCCAGGGTCGATGCCCGCGGCGACCAGGCCCTTGGCGACCGCGGTGACCTCGTCGGCGAACTCCTGCCGGGTCACCGGGAGCCAGGTGCCACCGTCGGGGCGCAGCGCGAAGACGATGTCGGGCCCCTCGGCCAGCAGGTCGGCCAGCAGCCGGGGCGCCGACCAGGTCGGGTCGGAGGGGATGGGCGCGGGGCTGTGCGTCTCGTGCGTCATGACGTGACCAGCACAGCGTCGTCGGCGACGGGCGCGGGCACGTCACCGGTGACCAGGTCGAGATCGCCGGTCACCCGGCCTGCCGCGCGCACGTCGGCCAGCGCGGCACGCACGCCTTCGGCGGCATCGGTGGGGATGGTCAGACGCACTGAGCTCACCTCGGTTCTCATGGACAGCTTTGCCTCAGACTTGACCTTGCGCAGCGCGGCGAGAGCCGCACCCGCCGAGACGACGATGCCAGGCGGGGCATCACCCGCGGCGGCTCGCAGCGGTGCCGCGTCCGGCCACGGCTGGCGGTGCACCGAGCCCTCGCGCCACCACGACCAGACCTCTTCGGTCGCGAACGGCAGCACCGGCGCGAACAGGCGCAGCATCACGTCGAGCGCCAGCGCGAGCGCTGTGCGGGCCGACTCCGCGCCCGCAGGGTTGATATCGGCCGCATGTTCCTCGCTACGCTCGTCAACGCCGTCAATCGGCTCGGAAGAACGAGCGAGCTCGCTCTTCCCTCGCCTCAATCCGCCGTATGCACGGTCCTTGACCAGCTCGAGGTAGTCGTCGCAGAACGTCCAGAAGAACGTCTCGGTCACCTCGAGGGCCCGGGTGTGGTCGTAGCTCTCCAGCGCGGCGGTCGCCTGGTCGACCACCTCGGCCAGCCCGGCCAGCATCGCACGGTCCAGCGGGACGGTCACCGTGGCCGGGTCCAGCGAGACCGGAGCGTCAGGGGCGCCGAAGGAGAGCGCGAACTTGCTCGCGTTGAGGACCTTGATCGCCAGGCGGCGCCCGATCTTCATCTGCCCGACCTCGAACGCCGCGTCGGTGCCGAGCTTCGCCGAAGCGGCCCAGTAGCGCACCGCGTCCGAGCCGTGCTCGGTGAGCAGCCCCATCGGGGTGACCACGTTGCCCTTGGACTTCGACATCTTCTTGCGGTCCGGGTCCAAGATCCAGCCGCTGATCCCCGCGTGAGACCACGGCAGCGACCCGTGCTCCAGGTGGGAGCGCACCACGGTGGAGAACAGCCAGGTGCGGATGATGTCCTGCCCCTGGGGGCGCAGCGACATGGGGAACGTCTTGGTGAACAGCGCGGGGTCGTCCCGCCAGCCGCAGGCGATCTGCGGGGTCAGCGAGCTCGTGGCCCAGGTGTCCATGATGTCGGAGTCACCGACGAAGCCCCCGGGCACCCCGCGCTGGTCGGCGGCGTACCCCTCGGGCACGTCAGAGGACGGGTCCACCGGCAGCTGCTCCTCGGTCGGGACCAGCGGGGTGTCGTACAGCGGCTCACCGGCGGCGTCGAGCGCGTACCACACCGGGAACGGCACGCCGAAGAACCGCTGCCGGGAGATCAGCCAGTCACCGTTGAGGCCACCCACCCAGTTCTCGTACCGCACCCGCATGAACCCGGGGTGGAACTCGAGCTCTTCGGCCCGGGCGAGCAGCGCGGCCCGCAGGTCCTCGTCGCGCCCGCCGTTGCGGATGTACCACTGACGGCTCGAGACGATCTCGAGGGGCTTGTCGCCCTTCTCGTAGAAGTTCGCCTTGCGCATGGTCGGCGTCGGCTCGCCGTCCAGATCACCGGCGGTGCGCAGCGCCGCGACGACGGCCTCACGGGCGGAGAACGTCGTCTTGCCCGCCAGCTCGGCGTACACGGCCGCACCGTCGCCGGTCAGCCACTCGGGGGTGGTGCGCTCCAGGCGCCCGTCACGGCCCACCACGGTGCGGTTGGGCAGCCGCAGCTCACGCCACCACTGCACGTCGGTGAGGTCACCGAAGGTGCAGCACATCGCGATGCCCGCACCCTTGTCCGGCTCGGCGGCCGGGTGGGCGAGCACCGGGATCTCGACGTCGAACAGCGGGCTGCGCACCGTCGTGCCGAACAGCGGCTGGTACCGCTCGTCGTCCGGGTGGGCGATCAGAGCCACGCAGGCGGGCAGCAGCTCGGGTCTCGTGGTCTCGATGTGGACCGGACCGCCCTCGCCGTGGAACGCGACCTTGTAGAAGTGGCCGGGGTAGTCGCGGGCCTCGAGCTCGGCCTGCGCGACAGCCGTCTGGAACGTCACGTCCCACAGCCCTGGGGCGAGCTGCTGGTACGCCTCGCCACGGGCCAGGTTGCGCAAGAACGCCTGCTGGGCGACGGCGCGGGCGCTGTCACCGATGGTCTGGTAGGTGCGCGACCAGTCCACCGACAGGCCCAGGTAGCGCCACAGGCTCTCGAACTGCTGCTCGTCCTGAGCCGAGAGCCGCTCGCACAGCTCGATGAAGTTCGGGCGAGACACCGGCACCTGGTCGGCGGGCTTGACCGCCTTGCCGTCGGTGCCCTCGTGCGGGGGCACGAACCCTGGCACGTACGGCAGCGTCGGGTCGCACCGCACCCCGTAGTAGTTCTGCACCCGCCGCTCGGTCGGCAGGCCGTTGTCGTCCCACCCCATGGGGTAGAACACCTCGGCGCCGCGCATCCGCCGGTACCGGGCCACCACGTCGGTGTGCGTGTAGCTGAACACGTGCCCCACGTGCAGCGAGCCAGACACGGTCGGCGGCGGGGTGTCGATCGAGTAGATGCTCTCGGCCGGTGCGTCCGCGTCGAACCGGTACGTCCCGTCGGTCTCCCAGGTGGCGTCCCACCGCTCCTCGAGCCCGTCCAGCCCTACCTTCTCCGGTACCTGACGCGACAGGGTGGTCGGCGCGGTCCCGGACGGTTCGGTGCGTGGGCTCATGGCCCCACATCCTTCCAGAACCCCAGGGGGCACCGCCCACGATCATCGACAAGATGGACCTCGACCGCTGGTGGTATTCCGCAGTCCGGCCCCCGTGGCCGACGAGGTTCCCTGTGCCCGCTGGTGGCCAGCGGCAGGGCCGAGATGTCGGTGCGGCGGGGCCTGCCTAGGGTGAGGTGCATGGGCGGGGTCACGGTGGGGTACGCGGCGGCGCTGGAGCAGCTGGCGCCGATGGAGGCGGTCGAGCTGTCGGCGTACGCCGAGGCGCACGGGTTCTCCGGGGTGATGGCGGCCGATCATTTTCAGCCGTGGGTGCCCGCGCAGGGGCAGGCGTCGTTCGTGTGGAACGTGCTCACGGCGGTCGCCGAGCGGACCACCGGCGACCTGGGCCCCGGGGTGACGACGCCGACGTTCCGGTGGCACCCGGCGATGGTCGCGCAGGCGTCGGCGACGCTCGCCGCGATGTACCCGGGGCGGCACTGGCTGGGGCTGGGGTCGGGGGAGGCGCTCAACGAGCACGTCGTGGCCGGGTACTGGCCCGAGGCCCCGGAGCGGATCGCGAGGATGTTCGAGGCGGTCGAGATCATCCGCAAGCTGTTCACCGCGTCGCTGGCGGGCAAGGACACCAAGCACGCGGGCACGTTCTACAAGATGGAGTCGACCCGCCTGTGGACCATGCCGGCCGAGCCGCCGCCGATCCTCGTAGCGACTGCCGGTCCGGTGACGGCCAAGCGGGCGGGCCGCCACGTCGACGGGCTCATCACCGTCGGTGCCCCGCTGGAGAAGATCGCCGGGCTGTTCGCCCGGTTCGCCGAGGGCGCCCGGGAGGCGGGCAAGGACCCCGACACGATGCCGAAGGTGCTGCAGCTGCACCTGTCCTGGGCACCGACCGACGAGGAGGCCATGGCCAACGCCCTGCGCGAGTGGCCCAACGGGGGCATGAGGTTCGCCAAGGCCGACATCCGCTCGCCCTGGGACCTCGAGCAGATGGCGAAGATGGTGCGCCCCGAGGACTTCGCCGGACGGATGGTGGTCTCGGCCGACCCCGACGTGCACCGCGCCGAGATCCAGAGGTACGTCGACCTCGGCTTCGACCGCGTCTACCTGCACAACGTCGGCCGCAACCAGCGCGAGTGGGTCGACGTGTTCGGCGCCCAGGTGCTGCCCAGGCTCCGCCGATGACCGCTCACCCTCGTCTCCGGTGACCGGTCAGGTGCCCGGGGCTCCCGGTGGGGCCGTCCTGGGGTTGGTCGGGGTCGACGCCCTGACGGTGTGGGCGCCCGACGGGTTCGGCGAGGTCGTCCCCGGTGACGACCTGCCCGCCCTCGTGGTGAGGGTGCTGCGCTCCGGCCCGCCGCTGGCGGACGGTGACGTGCTGGTGCTCGCGTCCAAGGTGGTGTCCAAGGCGGAGGGCCGGGTGGTTCGCGCCCACGACAGGGAACAGGCCATCACCGACGAGACGGTGCGCGTCGTCGCGACACACGAGCACAGCGGTGGTGTCACCCGGATCGTGGAGAACCGGCTGGGCCTGGTCATGGCCGCGGCGGGGGTCGACGCCTCGAACACCCCGCCAGGCACGGTGCTGCTGCTGCCGCTCGATCCCGACGCCTCCGCCCGGGGCGTGCGTGCCGAGGTGGTCGCGGCCTTCGGGGTCCGGGTCGGTGTGATCGTCTCCGACACGGCAGGCCGCCCCTGGCGTCAGGGGCTGACCGACATCGCGATCGGCACCGCCGGGGTCCAGGTGCTCGACGACCTGCGTGGGACCTCGGACGGCGCGGGGCAACGGCTGAGCTCGACGGTCACCGCTGTGGCCGACGAGCTCGCCGCGGCGGCCGACCTGGTGAAGGGCAAGACCTCCGGCCGACCTCTGGCGGTGGTCCGGGGCGCCGCCCGCTTCGTCACCCCCGCCGACGGTCCCGGTGCCCGCGCCCTCCTCCGCCCCGCCTCCGACGACTTGTTCCGGCTCGGCACCGCCGAGGCTCTAGCGGCTGGCCGCAAGGGAGAGGCCGGTCCTCGTCCGCCAGATCGTCGGCCTCGCGTCGGCTCGTCGGGAGTCTCCGACGAGCCGACGCGAGACTGACCAGGTGGTGAGCCCCCGACACCATGGTGGGGTTCTAGAAGGACCGGGAGTGGGCGGGTGAGCTCAGGGCGATCACCGGGTGGCCTGTGCGGGGGTGGGGGAGCACGTCGGCGTCGACGTCATACACAGCGCGCAGCAAGGTGGAGGTCAGGGTCTCGGCGGGCGGGCCGGCGGCGACCAGACGGCCCTGGTGCAGCACCAGCACGTGGTCGCAGAACGTCGCGGCGAGGTTCAGGTCGTGGAGGGCCGCGACGGTGGTGGTTCCCAGACGGGCCACGAACGCCAGCAGCGACAGCTGGGCCGACACGTCCAGATGATTCGTCGGCTCGTCCAGCAGCAGCAGCGAAGGGCGCTGAGCCAGAGCCCTGGCCACCTGCACCCGTCGACGCTCCCCGCCGGACAACGTGGCGTACTCCCGCTCGGCCAGCTCCGTGGCGTCCACGGCTTCCAACGCAAGGGCTACCTGGTCGGGCTCCGGGTCGGCGCCCCACCACGACCGATACGGGGTGCGCCCCAGCGCGACCACCTCACGTACCGTGAGCGGCACCACCGCGCTCGACTCCTGCTCCAGCAGCGCGACGGTGCGCGCCCGCTCCCGAGGGGCCATCCGGTGCACAGGCCGGCCGTCGAGCAGCACCGCACCCCGGTCGGGCCTCAGCAGCCCGCCGAGCATCCGCAGCAGCGTCGTCTTGCCCGCACCGTTGGGGCCGAGCACCCCCGTCAGGGCACCGGCAGGCGGGGCCGCGTCCACCCCGTCCACCACCCAGCGCCCGCCCAGACGGGCACCGACCCCCTCGCTCCTCACGTCCACGACGCCCCCCGGCGGCGCAGCAGCACGACGAAGACCGGCACCCCGAGGAACGCGGTCACGATGCCGACAGGCAGCTCTCGCGGGGCGAGCAGCGTCCGTGCGGCGGTGTCGGCCCAGACCAGCAGCGTCGCCCCGGCGAGCGCCGCGACCGGCAGCAGCCGGCGGTGCCCGGGGCCGGTCAGCGCCCGTACGGCGTGCGGGACGAGCAGACCGACGAAGCCGATGGCCCCGCTCACCGAGACGAGAGCCCCGACCAGCAGCGCCACGGCACCCAGCAGCACCCAGCGGGTCTGGTTCACGGCGACGCCCAGCGCCGCCGCCGCGGTGTCACCGAACGCGAACGCGTCCAGCCGCCCGGCCCAGGCGGCGACGAGAGCGCCGACCACGACGAGAGCCCCGACGGCGACCGCCACCGACGACCACCGGGCGCCCGCCACCGAGCCCAGCAGCCAGGCCAGGATCTCCCGGTAGGAGTCCCCGGTGGCCGACCAGAACACCACGAACGACATGGCGGCGGCAGCCAGCTGGGAGACCGCCACCCCGGCCAGCACCGTGCGCCCCGGGGTGATCGTGCCGCCTGACCTGGCCACCGTGAGCGTGGCGATCAGCGCGGCCAGCGCCCCGAGGAACGCCGCCCCGGGCAGCGCCACCGACACCCCGACCACGAGCACCGCCACAGCCCCCAGAGAGGCCCCCTGAGACAGCCCCAGCAGGTACGGGTCGGCCAGCGCGTTGCGGGTCAGCGACTGCATCACCGCCCCTGCCACCGCCAGACCCGCACCGACCGCCGCCGCCGTGAGCACCCGGGGCAGGCGCAGGTCCCAGACGATGGCGTCGTGCAGCCGAGGCGGTGGGCTCACCGGGAGCCCCAGGTGCGACCCGAGCGAGGCCAGCACCTCGCCCAGGCTCAGGCCTGACGGCCCGATCGTCACCGCGACCAGCATCGAGACGACCAGCAGGCCCACCAGCGCGACCGTCACGACCAGGCGCCGTGGCGCGGTCCGGAGGGGCGTAGAGGGCGGCGGTCGGTCGGTCGTCAGGCTCCTCACCCCTGTGCCCTGTGCTGCCCCAGCGCCTGGTGCTGCGCGACGAGAGAGACCACAGTGTCGGCATTGCGCAGCCCGGCCTCGCTGGCCGCGAACGGCACGACCAGGTACCGCTGCTCGCGCACCGCCGTGAGCTGCGCGGTCGCGGGGTTGGACTCCAGCACCTCGACCTTGCGCGCGGCGGTGTTCCAGGAGGCGTCCACCAGGACGATCACGTCGGGGTCGGCGGCGACGACGTCCTCCCAGCCGACCGACGACCAGGTCTGACGCACCGTGGCGAAGATGTTGGTGAGCCCGGCGGCGTCCAGGATCATCTGCGGCGCTCCGATGCCTGCCCCGACGTAGGGGATGTCCGAGCCCGAGGAGTACCACAGGGCGGTCGGGCCGCCGGTGAGCGGCTCGACCCCCGCCAGCGTCGCCCGCTGCTCGGCGATCAGATGCTCGGCCGCGTCGGGCACGTCGAGCAGGGCGCCCACCTGGCGGATCTCGGTGAAGACGTCCTCGAAGGTCAGCGGGTCAGGCTGATAGCCGGGCCCCTGGCACGCGGCGGGGGAGACGTAGGTCGCGATGCCGAGCCCGTGGAGCGTGGCCCGTTCACCGGCGCCGTTCGCGGACAGGTTCGACTCCCACCCCGCGTAGACGAGGTCGGGCTCGGCGGCGAGCAGCGCCTCGAGGCCCGGGACCCTCTCCGACAGCAGCGGCACCGTCTCTCCCTCGGCGGCGAGAGCGTCGGGGAACGGTCCGTCCGGGAACGCGCGCCCGACGATCCGGTCGCCCACGCCCAGGGCGAGCGCGAGCTCGGTGGTGGAGGACTTGATCGTGACGATCCGCTGTGGCGCGGCCTCGAGCCGCACCTCGGTGCCACAGCTGTCGACGGTCAGCGGGTACGGCCCCGACCGCGCCTCGTCGCCGGCCTCGGTGGTCGCGGGCGGGTCGCTCGACGCGCAGCCCGCGAGCGGGGCGGTCAGCAGCGCGACGACCAGCACGGCGGGCACAGCACGAAGACGCACAGACATGGGGGCTCCTCCGGTCAGGCACAGGTTCTTCCCGAGGGTGCAACCCGCACCCGGAGAACCGCCCCAGCCTCAGGCCGGCCTCACCCCGGCGAAGGCCGCCGCCAGGCTCCGCGAGCCAGACTAGGTCGCGAGGGAGCGCACCGCAGCGCGCAAGACGTCTCGCGACGTGCCCCGGTCCGTCAGTGGTCGACGTCGGGGACGCCGTAGGGCAGGTGGGCCAGCACGTCGGACTCCGTCCGGGTGCGAACCACCCGTCGCTGCTCCGAGAGACCCTCACGCTGGCGCCGCTCGGCCAGCACCGCGAGCAAGAACTCCTCGGGGTGGGTGCCTGCCGGCGGCAGCGGGTGCACGTGCCGCTGGACCTGTGCGGTCAGCTCGGTGCCCAGGCGCGTGCGCGACTGCGGGTGCAGCTTCGAGGCCCGGCCCAAGAACTGCCGGACGGACAGGGCCAGCGAGTCCGGCAGCCGGGCGACGTCGGCGTGGCTCGCCCACAGGGCCAGCCGTGGCGGCATGACGACGACCACCTGGTCGCGCGGCCCGCCGCGCACGCGTGCCGCGTACGTGCCGGCCAGCATGTCTCCCAGCCGCTTGCCCTTCGGGTGGACCATCGACGCGATCACCGCCGGGACACCGAGGAACATCCAGATCTCGAGCACCGCGACCAGCCCGCGGATCATGGCGTGGCGGACGGTGATGGCCCCGCCGTCGTCGCGCACGATCCGCAGGCCGAGGGCGAGCCTGCCCAACGATCGCCCCCTCGACAGGGTCTCGACCGTGATCGGCACGACGACCAGCATGATCACGAGCAGCGCCACCGCGAGCGCTGCTCCCGCGTTCTCGGAGAGGGCGAGGCCGTAGTCCACGAAGCCCAGAGCCATCGTGGCGGCGAAGAGCCCTGCTGCGTAGACCAGGTAGTCGAGGAACCCGCCAGCCATGCGGGTGAAGGCCGACGCGGGCTCGGACTCCAGCAGGACGCCTTCGCCCGTGACGATGCCTGTGCTGCTCACCCGGGTCAGCCTAATGCCCTGGCACCGTGTCGGAGGGCCCTTGGCATCACCTCGCAGCACCTGAGGCATCGCGTGCCGGAGTGCCCACGGCATCGTGCCGGACCGTGGCAGTCTGGTCCTGTGGATCTTGACGCCTACACCTTCGCCCACGAGCCGGACTGGGTGCGGCTCGAAGCACTGAGCAAGAGGTCACGTCTGACCGGTGCCGAGGTCGACGAGCTCGTCCGGCTGTACCAGGCGACGGCGACCGACCTGTCGACGGTGCGTTCCAGCGTGCCCGACCCGCGCACGGTGATGCGGCTGTCCCAGCTGCTCTCGCGTGCACGCACCCGTCTGACCGGGGCGCACGCACCCGTCTGGCACGAGGTCGCCACGTTCTTCACGGTCTCCTTCCCCGTGGTGCTGTACCGGATCCGGTGGTGGATCGTCGCGGTGATGGTCGCCTTCCTCGCGGTCTCCGTCGTCACGGGCTGGTACCTGGTCGAGAACCGCGACGTGCTCAACGCCGTCATCCCCCCGTCCGTCCAGCAGGAGTACGTCGAGGACGCGTTCGTCTCGTACTACGACCCCGGCGTCAGCTTCGGCGCCATGGTGTGGACCAACAACTCCTGGATCGCCGCGGTCTGCGTGGCTTCGGGGATCACCGGCATCGGCCCCGTCTACATGCTGTTCCAGAACGCGTGGAGCATCGGTCTGATCGGGGCCGTCATGACCGTCCACGGTGAGCTCGGGCTCTTCCTCCAGCTGCTCTCCCCGCACGGGCTGCTGGAGCTGACGGCCATCTTCGTCGCCGGCGCGGCCGGGCTGCGGGTGTTCTGGGCGTGGCTCGCCCCGGGGCCCCGGCCGCGAGGCCAGGCGCTCTCCGAGGCGGGGCGGGCGCTGTTCACCACGGCGCTCGGCCTGGTCGTGGTGCTCGGCGTCTCCGGCCTGATCGAGGGTTTCGTCACCGGTTCGGCGATGTACTGGTGGCTGAAGATCGTCATCGGTGCCGTCGCTCTGGCCGGTTTCTGGGTCTACGTGCTGACCCTGGGCCGCAGCGCCGCGCGAGCCGGCGAGACCGGCGACCTGGAACCTGACCGAGCCGGCTACGCGGTGGCGACCGCCGGCTGAGCCGCTGGCCCGGCGCACCGGCTCGGTCGCCGATCTCCGGCGGTGCTCTCGAGCGCCGCCGTCGTCCCTCAGGCTGTCACAGCCGCCCGGCGGCCTTCAGCGCCAGGTAGGTGTCGGCCAGGGCGGGAGGCAGGTTGTCGGGCATCGCCTCGACGACCTCGACGCCGCGTCGGCGCAGGCGCATGCCGACCGCCGCGTGACCGAGCGCGGTGCGCTCGGCCGCCGCCGCCTCGTAGGCCTCCATGATGTTCGTCCGCGTGGTGCGCATCCGCTCCAGCTCGGGGTCGGCGACGGCCGCGACCACCACCTGGTGACGCTGCGCGAGCTGGGCGACCACGTCGAGCAGCCCGGCCTCGACCGTCGCCGGGTCGATCGTGGTGAGCAGCACCACCAGCGCCCGCTGCGACATCCGTGCACGCACCTCGGCCGCCACGCCCGCCCAGTCGGTCTCCAGCAGGGCGGGCTCGATCGGGGCCAGCGCGTCGGCCATCGTCGGGAGCAGCCCGGAGCGGCTCGCCCCGGCGACCCTGGCCCGCACCGCGCGGTCGTAGGCGATCACCTCGACGCGGTCTCCCGCCCGGTCGGCCAGCACCCCGAGCAGCAGCGCCGCCTCGATGGATGCCTCCAGCCGGGTCCCGTCGAGCACCCGGGTGGCCGAGGTGCGCCCGGTGTCCACGACGATCATCACGCGCCGGTCTCGCTCGGGGCGCCAGGTGCGCACCACGACGTCGTTGCGCCGGGCGGTGGCACGCCAGTCGATCGACCGCACGTCGTCACCGACGACGTACTCGCGCAACGAGTCGAACTCGGTGCCCGAGGAGCGGACCTGCACCGAGGCGCGCCCGTCCATCTCGCGCAGCCGTGCCAGCCTGCTGGGCAGGTGGCGGCGCGAGACGAAGGCGGGCAGCACCCGCAGCCGTCCGTGCATCGGGATCTTGGCCTGCCGGCCCGCGAGCCCCATCGGCCCCAGGGCACGGATCGCGACGAACGGGACGCCGAGGTCGCCGCGGCGGCTCGGCAGCAGCGGTATGCGCCCGCGAGCGCCCTCGCCCGGTGCGGCGTGCAGCGTCAGCCGAGGGGTGTGAACCCCGCGACGAGGCAAGGGCGAGCCGGGAGGACGGTCGTCAGCGATGGCCGACGGGGGCCAGGCGTCACGGACCACCGCGCGCAACCGGCGCCGGCTGAGGTTGCGGACCGTCAGCGTCGACGTCGTCGGCTCGCCGAGGCGCACCGAGGCGGGGACGGCCCGGGTGATCTCGACGGCGCGCGGCGACGCCGCCAGGGCGACGTCGAGCACCACCAGCACGACGACCAGCGCCGTCCACGCGACGACGGTGAGAGCGACCGGCCAGATCAGCACCCAGACCGCGCCGAGCGCGGTCAGCGCGACCGTCCGCCAGGTGATCGCCACGTCAGCGGGGGACCGGCACGGCGGCCAGCACCGAGTCCAGCACCGACTCGGCGCTCACTCCCTCGAGCTCGGCCTCGGCGCGCAGCGCGATGCGGTGCCGCAGCGTGGGGTGCGCGAGGGCCTTGACGTCGTCGGGGGTGACGAACGGCCGGCCCTGCAACCACGCCCAGGCGCGCGAGGTGGCCAGCAGCGCGGTCGCCCCACGGGGCGAGACGCCCAGCGACAGCGACGGCGACTCGCGGGTCGCCCGGCACACCGCCGCGATGTAGCCGAGCACCTCGCGAGACACCTGGGTGTGGGCGACGTCGCGGCGGGCCGCCGCGAGGTCCTCGGTGCCGGCCACGGGCCGCACACCCGCGGCGACCAGGTCACGAGGGTCGAACCCCGCGGCGTGACGGGCGAGCACCTCGATCTCGTCCTCAGGCCCGGGCAGAGGCAGGAGGATCTTCAGCAAGAAGCGGTCCAGCTGTGCCTCGGGCAGCGGGTAGGTGCCCTCGTACTCCACCGGGTTCTGGGTCGCGATGACCATGAACGGGTCGGGCAGCGGGCGCGGCACCCCGTCGACGGAGACCTGCCGCTCCTCCATCGCCTCGAGCAGCGACGCCTGAGTCTTCGGCGGGGTCCGGTTGATCTCGTCGGCCAGCATCAGGTTGGTGAACACCGGGCCCTCGCGGAACGAGAACTCGGTGGTGCGGGCGTCGTAGACCAGCGAGCCGGTGACGTCACCAGGCATCAGGTCGGGGGTGAACTGCACCCGCTTGGTGTCGAGGTCCAACGATGCGGACAGGGCTCTGACCATCAGTGTCTTGGCTACCCCGGGCACGCCCTCGAGCAGGGCGTGGCCACGGCACAGCAGCGCGATGACCAGGCCCGTCACCGCGGCGTCCTGACCGACGACGGCCTTGGCGACCTCGGAGCGCACGCTGGCCAGCGCGGCGCGCAGACGCTCGGCCTCGCTCGGAGGGCCCGCGGGGGCGGCGGGGGCCGGCGAGGGGGCGGCTGGTGCCGAGGCCTGCGCGGCGTGGGGCGGCGCGGCCGCGGGCACGGGGTAGGCGTGAGGGGCCTGCCCGGGGGTCGGGGCTCCGCCTGGGCCGATGGCCACGGTGTGGTCCTGCCCTGGGGCGGGGGGCGGGCCCCAGCCTGCCGGGGGCATCGGGGCCGGCGCCGGGGGTACCGGGTGGGGAACGGGCTGGTGGGGGCCGGGCTGGTTCGGGTAGGGCTGGTCGGTCACGGGTGGTGTACCTCGCTCTCCAGGTGATCGAGCTCTTGGGCCAGACGGATCAGGTGCGGGTCGTCGGGGGGTGGGGGGCCGAACAGCAGGCTCTCCACCATGTCCGGTGGTCGGCCCGAGGCTCTGGCGACCGCGTCGATGAGGTCGGGCGCGGGGGCCGACCGGGGCAGGCCGAGCCTGGTGCCCAGGCGCAGCGCGGCACCGGCACGCAGCGCCGCGGCGGCCCGCCCGTGAGATCGCATCTTGCGGTAGAGACGAGCCCGGCCTCGGCTGGCCTCGGCCGCGGGCACGACGACCGGGAGGCGTTCGGTGACCACCGGACCGAGTCGCCGCCCTCGCCACAGCGCCGCGACGACGGCCACGACCAGGCCGTGCAGGAAGAGGATCGGGACTGCGAGAGGCATGGTGTCCCACATGTCGATGTCGGCGGTGCCCTCGCTCGCCTGCGCTCTGGGCAAGAACCAGACCAGGCGCTCGTTCTTGCCCAGAGCGCGCAGCGCGAGCGCGGCGTTGCCCTCCTCCGCCAGAGCGCCGTTGAGCAGCGGGGTGGCGTCGGCCAGCATCGCGACCCGACGTCCGTCGCGCTCCGTCACGACATAGGCCCCGGTGCGCTCGCCGTACCAGTAGGTGTCGTCGGGGCGGGGGAAGCAGACGGTCGCGTCGGTGTCGGGCGGCACGCGCAGCCAGCGTCGTGTCGTGATCGTGCCGGCGGCCTGCGCGTCGGGGTCGGAGCACCCGGCGGCGACCGTGCTGGTGACGCTCGCGCCGTAGGCGATGCCGACGTCGGTGCTGGCGGGGTACCAGTCGAAGGCGACCAGGAGGAGGTCGGCCTCCGACTCCTCGAGGAGTCGTTCGCGGTCGGTGAGGTACCGGTCGCCGAGCACCGCCAGCGTGTCTCCGGCCTTCGCCCGGGCCAGGGCGTCGTCGAGGCTGTGCACGGTGGTGATGCTCACCCCCTGGCGCTGCAAGATCTGCGCGGCGGCACGCGCACCGCTGGGCCCCGGGTTGTCCACCGCGTAGGCCTCCCCGGAGGTGCGGGGCTGGGGGAGGATCATGACGATGCCGCCGACGAGGAGCACAGCGGCGATGGCGACCCAGCCTCGCGACCGGCGCCACCGTGACCGAGCGCGAGACGCCGTGGAGGTGCCGTCACCGACCATCGTCGTCGGCGGGGCGTAGGTGGCGCTCACACCGTCACCTCGGCGGTCGGTGCCTGCGCGGCCGGTGCGAGGCGAGGCGACGGCTTGGCCTTGCGCACCCGCAGCTCTAGCGCGCGCATCCACGCCTCGTCGGAGGGCGACGCGGGGCGGCGCCCGTAGAAGACGGCGTCGAACATCCGGGCACCGGCCGACAGGTCTCCGGCCAGGGCCGGCAGGCGCTCCCCGGCGGCGGCCGCCGCCTCGTCCGCGGTGCGGCCGGGCCTCTCGTCGAGCACCGTGCGCTCCTCCAGCCCCCGGACCAGGGCGCGGAACCACTCCGCCACGGCCTCCGGGAGGCGTCCGGCGTCGGCGGCGGCCAGGGCCGCGGCGCGGATCTGCTCCGCGGTGCGGGTGTCGTCGTCGAGCAGCCCGGTGCCCGCCGCGCTCCTGGTGGTCAGCGAGCGGCGGACAGGGCCGGCCACGAGGAGGGCGGCGACCACGATGCCGACCACGACCGCCACGACGATCGCCAGCACCCACAGGTTCGTCCCCACGCTGACCTCGTTGATCTGGTTGAGCTGCCTCATGATCCAGTCCCAGAGGCGTTGCATCAGCGTGGGGGCGCCAGCGTGGTAGGCGGGCTTGGCCAGCTCTTCGACCGCCCACTGCCGGGCGGTGTCCGCGTCGGGGGTGACGGGGACCTCTGTCGCGAGCCTGGCCACGAGGGCGACGATCATGCGGTGGCCTCGGCGGCGCGGGCGAGCTCCAGGTCCAGGCCCTCGCGGCGCATCCGCACGTCGATGTAGAGCAGCGCGATGATCGCCGACTGGTACGTGATGGTCAGGGTGTACGCGAGGATCATGGTGATCCCGAGGACCAGCAGGCTCGCCCAGCCGATCTCGAGGACAGCCAGGACCGAGGCGATGATCGCGCCGGGAAAGGTGATGATGCTCACGACGACGGACATCATGATCCAGACCAGCAGGTAGATCCCCAGGAGCCTCCAGAACGAGCCACGGGTCAGTCGCCAGGCTCGGGTGATCGTCGGCCAGAAGCGCTTGCCCTCGAGCATGAGGGCGGGCGGGACCAGCAGGGTGCGGACGAGCACCCAGAACCATCCGACCAGCATGCCCGCCGCCGCGAGGAGCCCGAGGGCGAGCGAGAGCGCCACCCCGCCCGAGCCGCCCACCGACACTCCCAGGAGCACGATGACGAAGATGACGGCAGCGAGCACCACGGCCTGGGCCAGGCCCAGGAGGAGGGTGAACCCCAGCACCGCCCACACCCGCTTGGAGCGGGCCGTCTGGCCGACGCTGACCTTCTGGCCGATCACGGCGCGGCTGACGGCCACGATGAGCAGACCGGTGAGGACGGGTGACAAGAAGCCGACCACGATCTCGATGCCATACGTGCTCAGGAGCATGGACATCGTCGCGTCGGTGCCGGGGTCTCCCGGGGTCTCGCCCATGGCCTCGGTGAACTCGGAGAGGATGAATCCCGACAGGTACTGCCCGACGAGGGTGGTGAAGACGACGGCGGCGGTCACGATGGCGGCCGCCAGCCCGAACATCACCTGAGGGTTGAACCGGATGGCCTTCATCGCACCGTCGAGGATCTCGCCGAGGCCCAGCGGGCGCAGCGGGACGATGCCAGGTTGCAGGGCTGGCGGGCGCCACCCGGCGGGAGGTGTCGGCCCGTACGTCGGAGCCGGTGGCGCGTGGACGGTCCCAGGGCCTCCTGGGGCCGAGGCCGGGTATGGAGCCGGTGGTGCCGCGGGACCTGGTGCGGGAACCTGGCTCGGGCTCGCCCAGTCGCCACCCGCGGGGCTGCCCCAGGTGGGCGGCTGGGAGGGCGCGCCCCATCCGGAGCTGGTGCTGTCGGGTGTCTGGCTCATCGGGCGGTCTGGCTCTCCGGCTCGGCTCCTGGTCGGCGACCGGGGCCCCGTGGGCGGCCCCGCCTCATCGTGCCACGAAGGCCCGAGGCCATGGGTGAGTTCTCGGTCGCGGCTCGCGATGCCAGAATGCAGCCCATGAAGGGTCGTGTTCTCGTCGTCGACGACGATACCGCGCTGGCCGAGATGATCGGCATCGTGCTTCGCTCGGAAGGGTTCGAGCCGGTGTTCTGCGCCGACGGCGACGAGGCGCTCGCGACGTTCCGGGCCACCGCCCCGGACCTGGTGCTGCTCGACCTCATGCTCCCGGGCAAGGACGGCAACGAGGTGTGCCGCCTGATCCGGGCCGAGTCGCGGGTGCCGATCGTCATGCTCACCGCCAGGTCTGACACGATCGACGTGGTGCTCGGGCTGGAGTCGGGGGCCGACGACTACATCCCCAAGCCGTTCAAGCCCAAAGAGCTCATCGCCCGGGTGCGCGCCAGGCTGCGCCGCTCCGACGAGCCCGCCCCCGAGCACCTGTCCATCGGGGACGTGGCGATCGACGTGCCGGGTCACCGGGTCGAGCGCAAGGGCGTCCCGGTCTCCCTGACCCCGCTGGAGTTCGACCTGCTCGTCGCGCTGGCCCGCAAGCCCTGGCAGGTGTTCACCCGTGAGGTCCTCCTGGAAGAGGTCTGGGGGTACCGGCACGCGGCCGACACCCGCCTGGTGAACGTGCACGTGCAACGTCTGCGCTCCAAGATCGAGACCGATCCGGAACGTCCGGAGATCGTCGTCACCGTGCGCGGCGTCGGGTACCGGGCCGGCACGCCGGCGTCGTGACCCAGCACTCCCCGGACCGCCGGGGTCCCGGTCGTCCGGCGTTGCGGGACGTGGCCCGACGACGGGTCGCGTCCGTCCTGCGGTGGGTCCGGGCCGCCCGGCGCACCTGGAGATCGTCCTTGCAGGTGCGGGTGCTGGTGAGCACCTTGGTCGTCGGCCTCGCCGCGATCGGCGTGGTCGGGGCGTTCGTGGCCGTCCAGACCCGTGACGGGTTGTTCGACGCCAGGGTCTCTCAGGTCCTCACCGAGAGCGCCCGGGCCACGGCGCGCGTGCAGGCGACCTTCGGCTCGTCCACCGCGACGGGGTCCGCCGAGGTGCAGCAGCTGTTGTGGGACGTCACCGCGGAGGAGAGCGTGGCCGGGACGGGGCAGCGCGACGTGGTCATCCTGCGCGGGCCGGAGCAGACCAGCGCGCTGGGCCCGCTCTACGTCGCCTCGAACATCGACTACGTGGACGTGGTCTCCGCCGACCTGCGCGAGGCCGTCGCCTCGGGAGGGCAGCGCTGGCAGCCCGTGGCCCTGCCGCTGCCGTCGGGCACGAGCACCGTCCCGGGCGTGGTCGTCGGGCAGGCGGCGACCGTCCCTGTCGTCGGTGACTACCAGGTCTACTTCGTCTACAGCCTCCAGCCCGAGCAGGAGCGTCTGACCTTCCTGCTGCGCACCCTCGCCGTGGCAGGGGTGGCGTTCGTGGGCGTGCTCGGCGTCATGGCGTACCTGGTCACGTCGCAGACCGTGCGTCCGGTCGTCGCGGCGTCGCAGGTCGCGGCCCGGTTCGCCGACGGTCACCTCGACGCGCGGATGGCGGTGCGCGGCGGTGACGAGATGGCCACCCTCGCCCAGACGTTCAACGAGATGGCCTCCAACCTCTCCGACCAGATCGCTCGGATGGAAGAGCTCTCCGCCCTGCAGCGCCGGTTCGTCTCCGACGTCTCCCACGAGCTGCGCACCCCGCTGACCACGATCCGGATGGCGGCCGAGGTGATCCACGGCGCGAGCGACGGCTTCGACCCCGCGGTGCGGCGTTCCGCCCAGCTGATGGCGGCCCAGCTCGACCGGTTCGAGGACCTGCTGTCCGACCTGCTGGAGATCAGCCGCTTCGACGCGGGCGCGGCGACCCTGGACGCCCAGAACGCCGACGTCGTGCAGGTGGTCCGTGAGGCCGTGGAGGCCATCGCACCGCTCGCCGAGCGCAAGGGGTCCACGGTCGTCACCTGGTTCCCGGACAGCCGGGTGGTGGCCGACATCGACCCGCGGCGGGTCGCGCGCGTCGTGCGCAACCTCATGGCCAACGCGGTCGAGCACGCCGACGGGACGGTGGTGCAGGTCGACGTGGAGGCTGACGCCCAGGCGGTCGCGGTCCGGGTGCGCGACCAGGGCGTCGGCATGGAGGCCGACCAGGTCGATCACGTCTTCGACCGCTTCTGGCGCGCCGACCCGGCCAGGGCCCGGACCACGGGCGGCACCGGCCTGGGCCTGGCGATCGCCGCGGAGGACGCCCGTCTGCACGGGGGCCGGCTGGAGGCGTGGGGGCGCCCCGGTCGCGGTGCGTCGTTCCGGCTCACCCTGCCGCTGCGCGCCGGGACCACGCTGAAGACCTCCCCGCTGCCCCTGGTGCCGCCCGGGCAGGAGCCGGTGAGGCCCTCGACCCCGGTCCACGACGCGGCGGCCATGCCGCTGCTCGACCCCGAGACCGGCGCGCTGCCGGTCGTCGCCGAGCCAGAGGAGGGCGCCAGATGAGGGCGCGCGTGTGGGCGGTCGCCCTCGTCGCGGGGCTGGCGCTCGGAGGCTGCGCGACGATCCCGTCGTCTGGGCCGGTGCGTGCCGGTGACGTCAGGATCGACGACATCCAGGGTGCGGTCGCCGTGGCGGACGGCCCCCACCCGGGCGCGACGCCCAAGGGCATCGTCGAAGGTCTCCTCGCCGCGGGAGCCGCCGGGCTGACCGGGGACTTCGCCGTCGCCCGGGAGTTCTTGACCCACGAGGCCGCGCAGTCCTGGCAGCCGTTGGCCGGGGCGATCGTGACGAGCGAGGCGACGCTGGAGCAGACGCCCGAGGGTCAGGTCACCGCGACCCTCCAGGTGATCGGCGAGGTCGCCGAGGGCGGCTGCTTCATCGAGGTCGGCGCCGAGAGGACGGTCGTGTTCGACCTGGTCAGGGTCGACGGAGAGTGGCGGGTGGCAGACCTGCCGCCCGGGTTGATCGTCTCCGCGAGCACGTTCGCCCAGCAGTATCGCCGCACGCCTGTCTACTTCTTGACGCCTGACCGCACCCGTGCGGTGCCTGACGTGCGCTACTTCCCGACCCGGAACCTGGCGACCTCGGTGATGCAGGCGCTGCTGGCTGGTCCCTCGCCGTGGTTGCGCGACGCCGTGGTGTCGGCGATCCCCGAGGGCGTGCGGCTCAAGCCAGAGGTGGTGCGTATCGACGAGGACGGCACGGCGCAGGTGGTTCTCGAGCCCGCCCAGATCGTGCAGGCCGCGCCAGACAGGGGCCTGATGCTGGCCCAGATCACCAGGTCCCTGGAGATCCCTCAGGTCCGGTCGGTGGAGGTGCGAGCAGGGCAGGACGGGGCTCTCCTGGCGGGGCCGTCGTCGTTGACGGTCGGGACCATGGCCGACCCGGTGGTGCTGATCGGAGACTCGCTGATGCGGCTCGGCGGGAACCTGGCTCCTCTCGAGGGTGTCGACCCGTTGGTCGGGCTTCGCGCTTCGGCCCCGGCGGGCAGCGGCGACGGGTCGTTCCAGGTGGTGCTCTCGGGCACCGACAGGCTGGTGCAGGTGCCCACCGCGGGCATGCCTGCCCGCACCCTGCTCACAGGCAGAGGGTTGGCCCGGCCGTCGGTCGACGTCCACGGCTGGGTCTGGACGGCGAGGTCGGTGCCGGGCGACGGGCTGCGGGTCGTCGACGTCGAGGCCGAGGAGATCCGGGTCAGGGCGCCCTGGTTGGACGACAGGACGGTCCGTGCTGTCCGGGTCGCCTGGGACGGTGCACGGGTCGCGGTCGTCTCCTCGGGCCCCACCGGTGTCGCGGTCGAGGTGAGCGCCGTGATCCGCGACGTGCAGGGCGCGCCGGAGTCGTTGGGCCCGCCGGTCCAGGTGGGTCCCGGCCTGGTCTCGGCCGACCAGGTCGTCTGGTTCGACGCGGCGACGTTGGTGGTGCTGGGGCGCGGTGCCGAGGGTTCGGTGCTCACCGAGGTCCCGGTGACGGGGGTCAGCCGGGTGCTGGCCCCGGTGCCCGACGCCGCTGTGCTCGCGGCCGGCGGGTGGGACCGCACGCTCCTCGTCGCCACGTCGTCCGGCGAGCTGCTGCGCCGCTACAGCGACATCTGGATCCCCGTCGGGCTGGGTGAGCAGCAGGTCCGCGACCTCGCCTACCCGGGGTAGCGGGCGTCGGCGAGACCGACCGTCCTCAGCCCCAGGCAGCACAGGCACGTGCGTCGGGGCCGACCGTGAGACGAGACCCTCGGGGGAGTCAGGTGCCAGCGTGGCGGGATGGTCGCCCTGGTGGCCGAGCTGCTCGGCCTGGTTCTGCCCGTGTCGTGCGCCGGGTGCGGCGAGCCCGACCTGGCGTGGTGCTCGCGCTGCGCGGCGGCGCTGGCCGGCCCCGCTTGGTCCGGCCTCGCTTGGTCCGGCCCTGTGCGGTGCGAGTCTCGCGCCGGTCGGCTGGACCTGCTCGACGGCACCGCCCCGCCACCGGTCTGGTGCGCCGTGGACCTCGTCGGCCCGGTGCGCCGGGCGCTCACGGCCTGGAAGGATCGTGGGCGTGCCGACCTCGGCCCCCGCTTCGCCGCGGCGCTGGGCCAGGTGGCTGGGGACCCGACGGTGCGCGAGGTGCTCGCCGTCGCCGCTGGCCCGGACGGCCTGCTGGTGGTCGGTGCCCCGACAGCCCCTGCGGCGGTCCGGCGCCGAGGGGGAGACCTGGTGGCAGGCCTGACCCGGCACGTGACGCGCACGCTCGCCGGGTACGCCCTACCCGTGCGACCAGGTCGGCCGCTGCTCAGGACGGGAGCCGTCGACTCGGCCGGGCTCGGAGCCCGAGACCGGGCGCGCCACCTGGACCGCACGATCGGGCTGCGTCGTCGCCACCGTGCTGCCGGGGCCCGGGTGGTTCTCGTGGACGACGTGCTGACGACAGGGGCGACCTTCGCGGCCTGCCGTCGTGCCCTAGAGGCCGCCGGCGCGGTGGTGGTGGCCGGTCTGGTGGTCGCCTCGACCCCAGCACCCGCCGGTGCGGGCGACGGAGCCCGAAGAGACTCAGAACCTCGATAGCACGAACGTCTGCCCAGGTCGCGGGCGTCCGACGGGCGAGACCACCCTCGCCGCGCGTCGGGATCGCCCGGGCGGCGGTGGATCGAGCCCGTTCGCAGGGATAACGTGGACCTACCGCCCCGACACACAGCGGAGGTTGAGATGGAGATCGTCGTCACCGGTCGTCACTGGGACGTCTCGGCAAAGTTCAGGACCCACGCGGAGTCCAAGCTCGCGAAGGTCGAGCAGCTGGCCCCCCGCGCCCAGCGCATCGACGTCCTCGTCTCGCACGAGGCCAACCCGCGCCAGGCAGACTCCAGCGCCCGTGTCGAGCTCACGGTGATCGACAAGGGACCGGTGGTGCGCGCGGAAGCCGCGTCCTCGGACCCCTACGCGGCGCTGGACCTCGCGTTGGACAAGCTGTTGGAGCGTCTGCGGCGAGCCCGTGACCGGCGCAAGGACCACCACCGTGGCGGTGGTCGCGGTCTGGCCGGTCTGGCGTCCACGGTGCCCGTCCCACAGCCCGAGCCCGAGCCAGAGTCGGAGTCGGAGGCACCCGAGAGCGTCTGGGGTGACTCGCCGGTCGTGATCCGGGAGAAGGTGCACGCTGCCCAGCCCATGACGGTGGACGACGCCCTGTACGAGATGGAGCTCGTCGGTCACCCGTTCTTCCTGTTCATCGACGCCGAGACCAACCAGCCCGCGGTGGTCTACCACCGCCGCGGCTGGACCTACGGCGTCATCAAGCTCGACCCCACGGCGGCCACCGCCGCCGTGTGACACGTCCGTCGTCGCCGCCCTGCGTCCGGGAGGAGGCAGGGCGGCGGTGCGTCGTCGCGAAGGAGCCAGCCGTGCGTGCCGCCGTCTACCGAGGTCCGGGTGACATCGCCGTCGAGGAGGTCGCCGACCCGGTGATCGAGCAGCCGACGGACGCCGTGGTGCGGGTGGTCGCCGCCGGGCTGTGCGGCTCCGACCTGTCGACCTATCGCGGCCAGAAGGACGTGCCCCCGGGATCTCGGATCGGGCACGAGATGGTCGGCACGGTCACCGAGGTCGGCGCCGAGGTGACCGGGGTCCGGGTGGGCGACTGGGTGCTCGTGCCCTTCCGGTACTCCTGCGGCACGTGCGGCTTCTGCCTCGACGGGCTGCCGTCGTCCTGCCCCCGGGGTGGTTTCTGGAGCCGCGAGGTCGTCGACGGCGGGCAGGGCGAGCTGGTCCGGGTCCCCTTCGCGGACGGCACGCTCCTCAAGGCTTACCCCGACGGGTCGGCCCCTGACCCCGACCTGGTGGCGAGCCTGCTCACGCTGACCGACGTGATGGGCACCGGCTACCACGCGGCGCTCAGCGCGGAGGTCACCGAGGGGGCGACAGCGGTCGTCGTCGGCGACGGTGCCGTGGGTCTGTGCGCGGTGGTCGCCTCGCGTCTGCTCGGTGCCGAACGTGTGCTGGTGCTGGGCTCGAACCACCCGGCGCGCACGCGGACGGCTCGCGAGCTCGGCGCCGACGAGGTGGTCACGGAGCGCGGCGAGGCCGCGTCGGCACGGGTCGCCGAGCTGACCGGTGGGCTCGGCGCGCCGTCGGTGCTCGAGTGCGTCGGTACCGCGGAGTCCTTCTCGACCGCCCTGGACGTGGTGGCGCCCGGAGGCACGGTCGGCTGGGTCGGGCTGCCGCTCGGGGTCGAGCTGGACATGTCGCGGCTGTTCTTCCACAACATCACCCTGGCTGGCGGTGTCGCCCCGGTGCGGACCTACATGCCCCTCCTGCTCTCCGAGGTGCTGTCGGGCCGGATCGACCCCGGGGTGGTGTTCACCGACCGGCTGGGCCTGGGCCAGGTCGCCGAGGCCTACCGGATGCTCGATGCTCGGGAGACGGTCAAACCGTTGATCGACCCGACGTCCTGAGCCCCCGAGCCTGGGCCGGAGCCCTGGTGCCTCCGCACATGCCTGGAAGACACACCCTAGGATGGTCAGGTTCTGGAGCCTTGGTGTCGAGGCATGAGCTGGGGAGTGTGCGTGGCGGCGATCATCGACAAGGTCCTGCGGATGGGCGAGGGCCGTATCGTCAAGCGGCTCAAGAGGCTGGCCGAGCAGGTGAACGCCCTCGAGGACGGGTTCCTCGAGCTGAGCGACGTCGAGCTGCGGGAGGAGACCGAGCGGTTCCGCGAGCGGTACGCCGCCGGGGAGACGCTGGACGACCTGCTGCCCGAGGCGTTCGCCGCCGTGAGAGAGGCGGCCCGGCGCACCCTGGGCCAGCGGCACTTCGACGTGCAGATCATGGGCGGTGCCGCCCTGCACCAGGGCAACATCGCCGAGATGAAGACCGGTGAGGGCAAGACGCTGGTCGCGACGCTGCCGGCCTACCTCAACGCGATCGCGGGCAAGGGCGTGCACGTCATCACGGTCAACGACTACCTGGCGTCGTACCAGAGCGACCTCATGGGCCGGGTGTTCCGTGCCCTGGGGATGACCACCGGCTGCATCCTCGGCCAGATGCCCCCGGCCCAGCGGCGCGAGCAGTACGCCGCCGACATCACCTACGGCACGAACAACGAGTTCGGCTTCGACTACCTGCGCGACAACATGGCCTGGCGCATGGAAGACCTGGTCCAGCGGGGCCACTTCTTCGCCATCGTCGACGAGGTCGACTCGATCTTGATCGACGAGGCCCGCACGCCGCTCATCATCTCCGGGCCGGCCTCGGGGGACGTGAACCGCTGGTACACCGAGTTCGCGAAGGTCGCCCGCCGTCTGGAGCGTGACCGCGACTACGAGGTGGACGAGAAGAAGCGCACCGTCGGCGTCCTGGAGCCGGGGATCGGTCGGGTCGAGGACTACCTGGGTATCGAGAACCTCTACGAGTCGCTGAACACCCCGCTGATCGGGTTCCTCAACAACGCGATCAAGGCCAAAGAGCTGTTCAAGCGGGACAAGGACTACGTGATCCTCGAGGGCGAGGTGCTCATCGTCGACGAGCACACCGGCCGCATCCTGCCCGGGCGCCGCTACAACGAGGGGATGCACCAGGCGATCGAGGCCAAGGAGGGTGTGGTCATCAAGGCCGAGAACCAGACCCTGGCCACGATCACCCTGCAGAACTACTTCCGGATGTACGACAAGCTCGCCGGCATGACGGGGACCGCGGAGACCGAGGCCGCGGAGTTCATGGGCACCTACAAGCTGGGCGTGGTGCCGATCCCGACCAACCGCGACATGGTCCGCATCGACCAGAAGGACTTCGTCTACAAGAGCATCGAGGGCAAGTACGACGCGGTGGTCGCCGACATCGTGGAGCGTCACGCCACGGGCCAGCCGGTGCTGGTCGGCACCGCGAGCGTGGAGACGTCCGAGAACCTGTCCGGGCTGCTGAAGAAGGCCGGCGTGCCCCACTACGTGCTCAACGCCAAGCACCACGGCCGTGAGGCCGAGATCGTCGCGCAGGCCGGGCGCAAGGGGCAGGTCACGGTCGCCACCAACATGGCCGGGCGCGGCACGGACATCATGCTCGGCGGCAACGCCGAGTTCATGGCGGTCACGCAGATGCGCGAGCTCGGCCTGGACCCGCAGGAGAACGCCGAGGAGTACGAGGCGACCTGGCCCGAGGTGCTCGAGAAGGCGAAGGAGGCCGTCGCCGCCGAGCACGACGAGGTGGTCGAGCTCGGCGGGCTGTACGTGCTGGGCACCGAGCGGCACGAGTCGCGGCGCATCGACAACCAGCTGCGCGGCCGGTCGGGGCGTCAGGGAGACCCGGGGGAGTCTCGGTTCTACCTGAGCCTGCAGGACGACCTGATGCGCCTGTTCAACTCGAACCTGGCCGAGTCGATGATGAGCCGTGCCGGGTTCCCCGAGGACCTGCCGCTGGAGTCGAAGATGGTCACCCGCGGCATCCGCTCGGCGCAGGCCCAGGTGGAGGCCCGCAACTTCGAGATCCGCAAGAACGTCCTGAAGTACGACGACGTGATGAACCGCCAGCGCGAGGTCATCTACTCCCAGCGCCGTCACGTGCTGGAGGGCGACGACCTGCGCGGGCAGGTGGTGGCCTTCCGTGAGGACGTGCTCAAGGCGTACGTGACCCAGGCCACGGCCGAGGGACGCCCCGAGGAGTGGGACCTGGACGCGCTGTGGACCGCGCTGCGCTCGGTGTACCCGGTGTCGATCACCACCGAAGAGGTCATCGAGCAGGCCGGGGGTGCCTCTCGGGTGACGCCTGAGCTGTTGGAGCGCGAGGTGCTCTCGGACGCCGAGCACGCCTACGTCGACCGTGAGGAAGCGCTGGGCAGCGATCAGGTGCGCGAGCTGGAGCGGCGGGTGACCCTCTCGGTGCTCGACCGCAAGTGGCGCGAGCACCTGTACGAGATGGACTACCTCAAGGAGGGCATCGGGCTGCGCGCGATGGCGCAGCGCGACCCCTTGATCGAATACCAGCGCGAGGGTTACCAGCTGTTCGGCGCGATGATCGACGGTCTCAAGGAAGAGACGGTCAGCTACCTGTACAACCTCCAGGTCCAGGTGCAGACCGAGGAGGAGGCCTCCGAGACGCAGGGTGCGTCCGAGGCTCCGAGCGAGGGCACCGGCGCCGAGCCGGCCCGACGCCGTCGTGGGGCGGCCCCGCGCCTGGTGGCCAAGGGTCTGGACGGGCCGGAGAAGCAGCTGAAGCTGCAGTACTCAGCCCCGAACGAGGACGGCGACCCCGAGGTGCTCGGTGCCCCAGGTGGCGCCCCCCGCCTCTCCAAGGCGGCTGCTGCCCGTCGCCCCGCCGACGCCGCCGCCTCCGGAGCCAACCGGGAGGCCCGCCGCCGCGCCGCCAAGCAGGCCCGCAAGAAGCGCTGACCCTGACCCGTCGGGGTCGTCGGCTTCCCGCCGTGTCGTCGGACGACCACCGACGACACGGCGGCTCGCGTGCGGCTGGGTTCTCGGCAGGGTTCTCAGCTCAGCCCAGCTCTAGGGCGGTGACGCGCCAGGCGTCGCGGTGGGGTTCCAGGCGCAGGGCCACGGCTCGGGTGCGGCGGGAGTCGTCCACGGCGGCGGCGACCTCGATCGCCTGGTCGAGCGGACACATCACCAGGCGTCGCACCACGGGGGAGCGGTGGGCCCTCGGTGCCGCCACGGACGACAGGTGGGCTCGCTCTCGCAGCTGGGCGAGGACGCCGGGAGCCAACCAGCGTGCCAGCTGGCCGGCCGCGCGGGCCCCGAGGCAGACCTCGACCAGAGCGCCGCACAGCACCTGCGCGATCATGGCGGGGTCCGCGACAGGACGGTGCGTGGGTTCCAGGCGTCGCGCGGTGTCGTCCGCCGGGGTGTGCGGGGAGCCCAGCGCCACGACCCGTTCGGCGAGCCCTGGCACGGGTCTGTGCTGAGGGCCCTCGGCCAGGGCGGTCGTGGTGCCTCGAGGACGGTGAGGCACGGGGCGGACCCGGAGCGCGCTCGCCGGGTCGGGGCGCACGACGGGGACCGGGACCGACGCCACCGCGCTCACGACGTCGCCTCGCGAGCAGGCGTACGGGTCAGGGGAATCATCACGGTCTCAGGCTCTGATCGACGATCGATGTTGTTTGGTTCATCTTGATGCTGGAAGAGTGCCACAGGTGCGTGCTCGTGCGTGGGTGATCCACAGCAGCAGATGTGAGAGCCCTGAAGCGTCGCCAGAGGCGGTTAGGCTCAGGTGTGCGATGGGAGCGCTTGTTCGGTGATCTCGAGGCCCAGATGGCGGCCGAGCGTCGGGCGGAGGCCGCGGCCGACCTGGCCGAGCGGACGCGTGCGGAGCGTGCGACCGTGCGGCTGGCCGACCGCATCAGGGCGAGCGTCGGGACGAGGGTGCGGGTCTTCCTCGGTGACCCGCTGGTGCGCTCCGAGGCCGTGGTCGAGGGCCAGGTGCATGACGCGGCGCCAGAGTGGTTCGTGATGCGCGACGACACGGGCGCCGTCGTGGTCATCACGACCCGGGCCGTGCGTGCCGTGCGAGGGCTGGCGCACCACGCCGCACCGCCGCCGGGGAGGGTCGAGTCTCGTCTGGGCCTGGGTCACGTGCTGCGCCGGCTCGCCCGAGACCGGGCGGGTGTCCAGGTGCTCGGTGACGCTGGCCTGATGAGCGGCCGTATCGAGGCGGTCGGCGCCGACCACCTCGACCTGACCGACGAGGGTCGCCTCTGGGTGGTCCCGTTCGACGCGCTCGCCTACGTCCGCACCCAGGGCTGAGGGCGCGTCAGCCGTCGGTGTGGGCGGTGCGTCCTCGGTTCTGCTCGTAGCAGCGGGCGATGTACTCCTCGAGCTTGGCCGCCTCGATGCGCCACATGCCCCGTCCGCCGATCTGGATCGCCTCGAGCTCGCCGGAGCGCACCAGCACCCGGGCCTGGGACATGGAGATGTTGAGCACCTCGGTCACGTCGGTGAGGGTGAGGAAGCGCGGGGACATAGGACCAGTCTGGCACGTGAACCCACCAAACCGACCCGCTGACCATGCTGGACGAGGCATGATGACTGTGGATGTCACAGGTGCGGACGTCGCCGCTGTGCAGGTCACCGTGGCGCGTCATCACCGCGGTACACATCGTCGGAGGGCAGGTGTCACCATGATCGCGAGCGTGGGTCTTCCCGCGCCTCGAGCCGTCCGGCTGCGACAGCCGGGTGTGCGAGACCCCCGGCTCCTGGTCGGGCTGGCGCTGATCGTCGCGAGCGTGCTCGGCGGGGTCTGGTTCGTCTCGTCGGCCTCTGGCACGGTCGCCGTGTACGCCGCCGGGTCGGCCCTGGTCCCTGGCACGTCGGTCGCGCGCGCCGACCTCGTCCAGGTCCAGGTGCGCGGTGTGGACGTCGACCGCTATCTGAGGGTCGACGGGTCGTTCCCGGACGACGCCGTCGTCCTGCGTGCGGTGGAGGCCGGCGAGCTGGTGCCGGTGTCGGCGGTGGGGGAGGCGTCGGCCGTCGAGGTGCGACCTGTGACCATCGAGCTGCCGCGCGCGCCGGGCCGAGACCTCGCGACCGGGGCGCAGGTCGAGCTCTGGGTGACACCCACCGGGCGAGACGACCCGGGCAAGCCGTCCCGCCTCGTCGCGCGGGCCACCGTCGCGGCGGTGACCACCAGCACGGGGTCTCCCAGCCCTGGCACGGTCGAGGTCGTGCTCCCGGCCGAGGGGCTCGCCCCGGTGCTGGCCGCGCTGGCTGGTGACGGTGTGGTGGACGTGGTGGTCGTGCCCGGAGCCGGTGGATGACCGAGCCGGTGCTGCTGGGGCTCCGTGGCGTCGCCGAGGCGTTGGTGATGAGCGCCGCCGAGCGGCCACGGTCTGGAGCGGCGGTGACCAGGCGGTGCGTCGACGTCGCCGAGCTGCTGGCTGCCGCGGCCGCCGGCCTGGGCCGGGTCGCGATCTGCGCCCGCGACCTGCCCGGCCTCGGCCCTGAGGAGGTGGCGGCGCTGCACGACGCCGACGTGGTGGTGCTCGTGGTCGACGACGAGCGTCGTGCGTCCTGTCTGGGTGCCGATCTGGTGGTCGGGACCCCGACCGGTGCTGCCGAGGCGGAGGCTCTGCTCGCCCAGGGGTTGAGCCTGCTCGCCACCTCGAGGGCGGATGTCGCACCGATCCCGGCGACGACCGCTCCGCCTGCCTCCGGGCACCTGGTCGCCGTGTGGGGCCCGACCGGGGCGCCAGGGCGCAGCACCGTCGCGATCAACCTGGCGGCCGAGCTCGCCTCGCGGCACGGGGCGACGCTGCTGGTCGACGCCGACACCTACGGAGGGGCGGTGGCCCAGCTGGTCGGGGTGCTGGACGAGGCGCCGGGTCTGGCCGCGGCGACCCGGGCCGCCGCTCAGGGCCGTCTGGACGCGGCCGAGCTCGCGGGGGTGGCCCCGCTGCTGGGCCGAGACCTGCGTGTGCTGACCGGGATCTCTCGTGCCGACCGTTGGCCCGAGCTGGGTGCGGCGTCGCTGTCGGCGGTGTGGCCGGTGGCTCGCTCCCTGGCCCGCTGGGTGGTGGTCGACACAGGGTTCTGCCTGGAGTCCGACGAGGCTCTCACCTACGACACCCGTGCCCCGCGTCGCAACGCCGCGACCTTGTCGGCGCTGGAGGCGGCGGACCTGGTGGTCGCGGTCGGGTCGGGCGACCCGGTCGGTCTGGCCCGCCTCGTGCACGGTCTGGGCGAGCTGACCGACGCGGGTCTGGGAACCTCGCGGCTGGTGGTCGTGAACCGGGTGCGTGCGTCGGTGGCCGGGCGTCAGCCCGCCCGGGCTGTGCGTCAGGCCCTGGAGCGTCATGCCGGGGTCGGGGACGTCGTGGTGGTCCCCGACGACCGCGACGCCGCCGACCGTGCCGTCCGCGACGGGCGCACCCTCGCCGAGGTCGCTCCGACCTCGGCAGCCCGAGAGGCCCTCACCGCTCTGGCCGCCCGGGTGGCCGCGAGCCTCGCTGTCCGGGTGTGATCGAGCCCCTGTGGTGATCGATCACGGCGTGATCGAGGGAGTCGCGCACGCGGAGCGCTCTCGACGGGCAGAATCAGGGGGTGCGTATCTACCTGCCGGCGACCCTGGACGAGATCGGGCCCGGGCTGGCCCTGGCTGAGCGCCGCGCGCACGCGGTCACCCCGGCCCTGCGAGCGCTGCTGCCCGAGGAGGACGACGAGGGGCTGGAGTACGTCGCCCAGGTCACGGCCGCCGACGACGCCGTGGGTCTGCTGGCCGTGCGGCCAGGCGCTCCCCGGCTGCGCGTGGTGGTCGCGGCCGACGTCCCGGACGGCGAGGTGACTGAAGACCCCGCGGAGCCGCCCACGGCGGTCGTCGTGGCTGGCGCCGTCCGGCTCGCCGAGGTGGTGTGCCTGCTGGTGGACGAGCCGGAGGCGGTGGCCGACGTCGTCGGGGCGGTCGGTGGGGACCAGGCCGCGAGAGACCGGCTCGACGAGCGTGACCTGCTCTGGTACGACGTCTCGGAGATCGACGCCGTCCCACGGGGCTGAACGTGGTCGTGCGTGAGCGCGGCCGGTTGGACCGTCGCCGTGCGGCTCGGGTAGGGTAGCCCGGCGGTACGGCGTCCAGCACAGAGCCCGTTCGATGGCGATCATCGAAGGCCACGCTGGAGGTCATACCCGGTGGGGTATGGTGTAATCGGCAGCACGAGTGATTCTGGTTCACTTAGTCTAGGTTCGAGTCCTGGTACCCCAGCGGTCAGTGGTCATCGCACGTCATCGCGTGCGGTAAGATACTGGCTCGCCTGGTTCGCCAGGTGTTGCTTGCCCCCGTCGTCTAGCGGCCTAGGACGCCGCCCTCTCACGGCGGTAGCACGGGTTCGAATCCCGTCGGGGGTACGAGATCGAGAGCGACGTGTGCTTGCGGAAACGCAAGCCACGTCGCTCTCGTCATGTCTGGCGGGGGCGTCTGCCCCCGCGCCCCGCCTGAGGGCACGCCCCCAGACCCCCGCTCGGTCGGTTCCCGACCTTCGTGTGGTCTGGCGAGACTTGTTCTGGCCCGAGCCTGGCGGCGCCTGGGGCGGTCCCCTGAAGTTCCGCTCGGTCGGTTCCCGACCCTCGTGCGGTCTGTGGGGAGAGCTCGCCTGGCCGGGTGAAGTGTCCGCTCGCCTGACGAGCTCTTTCTGGTCCTGGTAGCCGCTGTCGGGTTTCTCGGAGGCTCACTCGCCGGTGCGGCGGAGGACCTCGGAGAGCTTGTTGGCGGCGGAGACGACGGCGGCGGCGTGGAGGCGGCCGGGCTGGCGGGTCAGGCGCTCCAGGGGGCCGGAGACCGACACAGCGGCGATCACTCGGCCGGAGGGTGCGCGCACGGGGGCGGAGACCGAGGCCACGCCGACCTCGCGCTCAGAGACCGACTGGGCCCAGCCGCGTCGACGCACCCCGGAGAGCAGCGTCGCGGTGAACTTGGCGCCCTGGAGCCCACGGTGCAGACGGTCGGGCTCCTCCCAGGCCAGCAGCACCTGGGCGGCCGACCCGGCGAGCATCGTCAGCGTCGCGCCGACAGGGATCGAGTCGCGCAGCCCGATGGGCCGCTCGGCGGCGGCCACGCAGATCCTCAGCTCGCCCTGACGTCGGTAGAGCTGCGCCGACTCCCCGGTGTGGTCGCGCAGCGCGGCCAGCACAGGGTTCGCCGCGGCCAGCAGGCGGTCCTCGCCAGCTGCGGTCGCCAGCTCCGACAGCCGGGGGCCGAGCACGAACCGGCCCTGCATGTCGCGTGCGACCAGCCGGTGGTGCTCGAGGGCGACAGCCAGCCGATGGGCCGTCGGACGGGCAAGATGGGTGGCGGCGACCAGCTGTGCCAGGGTGGCGGGGCCGGCCTCCAGCGCGGACAGGACAGCAGCGGCCTTGTCCAGCACGCCGACTCCGCTAGAATTGTCCATAGGGTGATACTGACGTCTCGAAGGCTGAGATGCAAAAATCGTCGGGGTGAATCGGCGCGACGCTGCTCCGACCGGAGGACCCCGCCACTGGCACGAGGAGAGATTCGCATGGGTCGCACGCTGGCCGAGAAGGTGTGGGAGGCGCACGTCGTGCGCGCGGGCGAGGGCGGGGCCCCCGACCTGCTCTACATCGACCTGCACCTGGTGCACGAGGTGACCAGCCCGCAGGCCTTCGAGGGGCTGCGCCTGGCCGGCCGTCAGGTCCGCCGTCCTGACCTGACGCTGGCCACCGAGGACCACAACACCCCGACCTACGACATCGACCTGCCGATCGCGGACCCGACCAGCCGCACCCAGATCGAGACCCTGCGCGCCAACGCCGCCGAGTTCGGCGTCCGGCTGCACTCGCTGGGCGACGCCGACCAGGGGATCGTGCACCAGGTGGGCCCGCAGCTCGGCCTCACCCAGCCCGGGATGACGGTGGTCTGCGGCGACTCGCACACCTCGACCCACGGGGCGTTCGGGGCGCTGGCGTTCGGCATCGGCACCAGCGAGGTCGAGCACGTCCTGGCCACCCAGACGCTGCCGCTGGTGCCGTTCAAGACCATGGCGGTCACGATCGAGGGCGCGCTGCCGCCCGGCACGTCGGCCAAGGACATCATCCTCGCGGTGATCGCCAAGATCGGGACCGGTGGGGGCCAGGGCTACGTCCTGGAGTACCGCGGCGAGGCCATCCGTGCCCTGTCCATGGAAGGCCGGATGACGGTCTGCAACATGTCGATCGAGGCCGGGGCCAGGGCCGGGATGATCGCGCCGGACCAGACCACGTCCGCCTACCTCCAGGGCCGCCCCCACGCGCCCGAGGGTGCGGACTGGGACGCGGCGGTGGAGTACTGGCGCACCCTGCGCACCGACGACGACGCGGTGTTCGACGCCGAGGTGGTGCTGCGCGCCCCCGACCTGGAGCCGTTCGTCACCTGGGGCACCAACCCCGGCCAGGGCCTGCCGCTGTCCGGCTCTGTGCCGGTGCCCGAGAACATCGCTGACGAGGCGGAGCGTGCCGCCGCGCAGCGCGCGATCGAGTACATGGGCCTGACCCCGGGCACGCCGCTGCGCGACATCGCGGTGGACACGGTGTTCATCGGCTCGTGCACCAACGGGCGCATCGAAGACCTCCGCACGGCCGCCAAGGTCGTCAAGGGCCGCCGCAAGGCCGACGGGGTGCGGGTGCTCGTGGTGCCGGCCTCGGCCAGGGTTCGGCTGCAGGCCGAGGCCGAGGGGCTGGACCAGATCTTCCTGGCCTTCGGCGCCGAGTGGCGTAACGCGGGCTGCTCGATGTGCCTGGGCATGAACCCCGACCAGCTGGCACCGGGGGAGCGGTCGGCCTCGACGTCGAACCGCAACTTCGAGGGCAGGCAGGGCAAGGGCGGACGCACCCACCTGGTCTCCCCGCTGGTCGCCGCCGCCACGGCGGTGCGCGGCACCCTGTCGTCCGTCACCGACCTGGACCTGCCGGCCGGCACCGACCTGTCCGACCTCGACGGCAGCCCGCTGTCTGTCTGAACCGCCGACTGTCTGAACCGCCGAGCGTCTGAAGCACGAGGGAGAGCACGATGCAGAAGTTCACGCAGCACACCGGCGTCGGGGTGCCGATGCGGCGCAGCAACGTCGACACCGACCAGATCATCCCGGCGGTGTACCTCAAGCGGGTCACCCGCACCGGTTTCGAGGACGCCCTGTTCTCCGCCTGGCGGGCCGACCCGTCCTTCGTCCTCAACCAGGAGGCCTACGCCTCCGGCTCGGTGCTGGTCGCCGGCCCGGACTTCGGCACCGGGTCGTCCCGCGAGCACGCGGTCTGGGCGCTGAAGGACTACGGCTTCCGCGTGGTGGTCTCGCCGCGCTTCGCTGACATCTTCCGCGGCAACGCGGGCAAGCAGGGGCTGCTCGCCGCCCAGGTCTCGGCCGAGGACGTCGAGCTGCTGTGGAAGGTCCTCGAGACCCGTCCGGGCACCGAGGTGACCGTCGACCTCGAGGCGCGCACGGTGCGCTGCGAGGACGTCGTCGTGCCGTTCCAGATCGACGACTACACCCGGTGGCGGCTCATGGAGGGCCTGGACGACATCGGCCTGACCCTCCAGCACGCCGACGAGATCGCCACCTTCGAGACCACGCGCGAGGCCTGGCGTCCTCGTACCCTCCCCGCCAAGCACCTGCCGTCCCAGCAGATCGTCTCCGCCCGAGCCGTCCCCGTGCCCCTGGGGACCACCCGCCGGGCCTGATGGTCGTACCGGTCAGGTCACGAATCTGTGCCAGAAGGTGGAGCGCGGGGGTCTGAGGCACGAGACGCTCGCCGGATGGGAGACGATGGCCTCATGACCGACCTGCTCTACGTCGACGGTGGCAACCCCCTGCGCGGTGAGATCACGGTGCGAGGCGCCAAGAACTTCGTGTCCAAGGCGATGGTCGCGGCGCTGCTCGGCGACGGCCCGAGCGAGCTGCGCAACGTCCCGGTGATCCGCGACGTGCAGGTGGTCACCGAGCTGCTGGAGCTGCACGGGGTCCGGGTGGGCTTCGACGCCGAGGCAGGGACGATCCGGCTGGACCCGCGCGACGTGCAGACCCCGATGGTCGCGGGCGTCGGCACCCTGGCAGGGGCCAGCCGCATCCCGATCCTGTTCTGCGGGCCGCTGCTGCACCGGCTGGGGGAGGCGTTCATCCCTGACCTGGGCGGCTGCCAGATCGGTGACCGGCCGATCAACTACCACCTGGACATCCTGCGCCAGTTCGGCGCGAGCGTGGACAAGCACCCCGGAGGCATCCTCCTGTCCGCGCCCCGGCGGCTGACCGGCACCAAGCTGTCGCTGCCGTACCCGAGCGTCGGCGCGACCGAGCAGCTGCTGCTCACCGCGGTGTGCGCCGAGGGGATCACCGAGCTGTCCAACGCGGCGATCGAGCCAGAGATCCTCGATCTCATCAACGTCCTGCAGAAGATGGGCGCGATCATCTCGGTCGACACCGACCGGGTGATCCGCATCGAGGGTGTCGAGCGGCTCTCCGGGTACACCCACACCGCCCTGCCCGACAGGATCGAGGCGGCCTCGTGGGCGTCGGCCGCGCTGGCCACCGGTGGTGACGTGTACGTCTCCGGTGCTCGCCAGGCCGACATGACGACCTTCCTCAACACGTTCCGCAAGGTGGGTGGCGAGTTCGCCATCGACGACGCCGGCATCCGGTTCTACCACCCCGGCGGCGACCTGCACTCGATCCAGCTCGAGACCGACGTGCACCCAGGGTTCATGACCGACTGGCAGCAGCCCCTGGTGGTGGCGCTGACCCAGGCTCGCGGCCTGTCCATCGTCCACGAGACGGTGTACGAGAACCGGTTCGGCTTCGTCGACGCCCTGCTCGGCATGGGTGCGACCATCCAGCTCTACCGCGAGTGCCTGGGCGGGCACCCGTGCAGGTTCGGGCAGCGCAACTTCTACCACTCGGCGGTGATCTCCGGCCCGACCCCGCTCTCGGCCGCCGACATCGAGGTGCCCGACCTGCGCGGCGGGTTCAGCCACCTGATCGCGGCGCTGACCGCCAAGGGCCAGTCGTCGGTGCGCGGCATCAGCCTCATCGACCGTGGCTACGAGCGGTTCACCGAGAAGCTGGAGGCGCTCGGTGCCCAGTTCTCCCGCGAGACCAGCGGCTGACTACCCGCGGGCTCTTCCCCTCAGGGCGCCCTGAGGTGAGCCGAGAGGCTGGTCGACGGCGAGCGTGGGCCCACGGGCCCTCTCGCGCGAGTACCATCGGCTGCCGTGCCCCCTCCCGCGCGATCCACCCGGACCTACCGCTCGGTCGCCCGCCTCGTGCGGCCAGCCCTGCTGGCGATGACCAGGCCGGACTGGTCCGGCGTGGAGCACCTGCCGACCGACCGGGGCATCATCGTGGCCGTCAACCACATGACGAACCTCGACCCGCTGACCGCGGCCCACTTCTTGTGGGACAACGGCTTCGCCCCTCGGATCATGGGCAAGGACTCGCTGTTCCGGGTGCCGGTGCTGGGCAGGCTGCTGGACGCCATCGGGGCGATCCCTGTCCAGCGGGGCACCGCGGCCGGTGCCCGGTCGCTGGACGCCGCCGCGGAGGCTCTAGGACGTGGCGAGTGCGTCCTCGTCTTCCCGGAGGGCACCTTGACCCGTGACCCCGACCTGTGGCCGATGCGCGCCAAGACGGGCACGGCCCGCCTGGCGCTGGCCACGGGCGCGCCGGTGGTCCCCGTCGCCCAGTGGGGAGCGCACCGGGTGCTGGCCCCGTACGGCAAGGTCCTCAAGCCGGTGCCGCGCAAGACGTCGAGCGTGGTCGCGGGTGCGCCGGTCGACCTGACCGACCTGTCGAAGACGTCGGCGGAGACAGCACGGGTCGCGACCACCCGGATCATGGCGGCGATCACCGCCCAGCTCGCCGAGCTTCGCGGCGAGAGCGCGCCGACGGGCTTCTGGGACCCGCGCACACAGACCCGGGTCGACTCGTGAGCCCGCGGGCCACGGTGATCGGCGCCGGCAGCTGGGGCACGGCGTTCGCCATGGTGCTCGCGGACGCCGGGTGCCAGGTCACGATCTGGACGCGAGAAGCCCGGGTGTGTGCCGAGATCACCTCCCAGCACACCAACGAGGCCTACCTGCCCGGGGTGCGTCTGCCCGACACGGTGAGCGCCGAACCAGACCTGGCCGCGTCCGTCGCCGGTGCCGACCTGGTGGCCGTGGCCATACCGTCGCAGGTGGCGCGCGCCACGGTCGCCCCGCTGGTCGGACGGCTCGGGCCGCGCACCGTGGTCCTCTCGCTGATGAAGGGTGTCGAGCTCACCACGGACCAGCGCATGAGCCAGATGCTGGCCGAGACCCTCGAGATACCGCCGGAGCGGGTCGCGGTGCTCTCCGGGCCGAACCTCGCCCAGGAGATCGCCGCGCTGCAGCCGACCGCGACCGTGGTCGCCGCCACCAGCCCGGCTGTGGCCGACCAGGTGGCCGCCGCGTGCGCCTCGTCGTACTTCCGGCCCTACACCAGCACCGACGTGGTGGGTGTCGAGCTGTGCGGGGCGACGAAGAACGTCATCGCGCTGGCCGTCGGCATCGCGCAGGGGCGAGGGCTCGGCTTCAACACCATGGCGACCCTCATCACCCGCGGGCTGGCCGAGGTGACACGGCTGGGGCTGGCCCTCGGCGCGCAGCCCGCCACGTTCGGCGGGCTGGCGGGCATGGGCGACCTCGTGGCGACGTGCGCCTCGCCAGACTCCCGCAACCACCGCCTCGGCACCTACCTGGGCCGGGGGATGAGCCTGGACGAGGCGCTGATGGTCACCGGTGGCACCGCGGAGGGTGTGAAGACCGCCAGGCCGGTGCACGACCTCGCCCGGCGCTTCGGCGTCGACATGCCGATCACCGCGTCGGTGGCCGCGGTGCTGGACGGTGCGCTCCCGGTCGACGAGCTCGCCGCGCTGCTGCTGTCGCGGCCCCGCAAGGCCGAGCACACCGGTGCGATCCCGGTCGTCAAAACCGACCCTCGTGCGGAGCCTGAGCGGTAGGGTTCGACGCGATGGACGCCACCCCTGGGTCTCGTGCCCGACCTCGTGTGATGGTGCTGTTCGGCGGCCGCTCCGGAGAGCACACGATCAGCTGTGCCACAGCCGCCGGCGTGCTGGCCGCGATCGACCGGGACCGCTACGACGTGCTGGCGGTCGGGATCACCCGCGACGGACGCTGGGTGCTCGCTGACGACGACCCGCAGCGCTGGGCGATCCGACCCGGGCACGTGCCCGAGGTCGAGGACGCCGCCACGCACGTCCTGCTCCCTCAGGGGGTGGGTTCCGGTGCGGTGCAGGTGGTCGAGAACGGCCTGGCGCCGCGCGACCTCGGGCACGTCGACGTGGTGTTCCCGCTGCTGCACGGGCCTTATGGCGAGGACGGCACGCTCCAGGGCCTGCTGGAGCTCGCCGACGTCCGCTACGTCGGTTCCGGTGTGCTCGCCTCGGCCGTCGGCATGGACAAGCAGGTGATGAAGGCGGTCGTGTCCGGCCACGGCCTGGCGGTCAGCCCCTACCGGGTGGTGCACCCGGGGCGTGCGGAGCGCAACATGCCTGCCGTGCTCGCTGATCTGGCCGAGCTCGGTCTGCCGGTGTTCGTCAAACCCGCACGGGCGGGCTCCAGCCTGGGGATCACGCGCGTGGACGACGCGGCAGACCTCCCGGCGGCGCTCGCGGCCGCCGCCGTGCACGACCCGAAGGTGGTGGTCGAGGCCGCCGTGGCGGGCCGCGAGATCGAGTGCGGCGTGCTCGGCGCTCGCAGGGGCGACCGCCCACGGGCGTCGCTGCCCGGGGAGATCGTCGTGACCGACCCCGAGCACGCGTTCTACGACTACGAGGCCAAGTACTTCGGTGCCGGCGGTGTCCGTCTGGACTGCCCGGCCCACCTGCCGGCCGACATCGTCGCGAGCGTCCAGGACGTCGCGGTGCGCACCTTCGAGGCCGTCGGCTGCGAGGGCCTGGCCCGCGTCGACGTGTTCGTCACCGACGACGGCCAGGTCGTGGTGAACGAGATCAACACCATGCCCGGGTTCACCCCGTTCTCGATGTACCCCATGATGTGGCAGGCCTCAGGCATGTCATACACCGAGCTCGTCGACGAGCTCGTCTGCCTGGCCCTCGAACGCCCCACCGGCCTGCGCTGATCTGCTGACCTGGCAGGCTCCTGCACGTTGTGCCCTTGAGCCGTGAGGTCGGTGTCTCTCTCATCGGGAAGAACGCGTCAGCTCGTCACGGGTCGCCCGCAGGGCCACCACCACGACCACCGCTGTCGCGACGGTGAGCAGGAGCACGCCGACGATCACCCACACCGGAACACCATCGGGTTCGACGGGTTCGGGAACCGACGTGGCGGTATGGCTCGGAGTCGGTGGTGCGGTCGGGATCGACGTCGGTGCCGGGCCGGCCCATGCCGGCCGTGGGGCGTCGGCGATATCCTCAGCCGTCAGACCTGGCTCCAACCCGTCGTCTGGCACGATCAACGGGTTGACGTCCGGGTACTGGGTCGGGTTCACCCGCACCATGTTCGGGAGGCTGGCCTGCCCGTACCCGTCCGCAGGGCTGTACCCCGGTTCACGTCCTTCTGTGCGGGTGTTCTCGATAAGAGAATGAATCAGCTGAGCATTCGTCGCTTCCGGGTGCTGTGATGCCACGCTGGCCAGCATTCCTGCGACCAGCGCCGCCGCATAGGAGGTTCCGTGCCCGATCGTCGTCGGCAACCAAGAGTGTTCTGAACGGTCCCCTTGGAGAAGGAGGTGGGCCCCGGGTGCTGTCACCGTGATCTTGCCGCGCGATGGCCATATCCCTGTCGTGCCGGGTGCGGGTACCTGTCCGTCAGGACCTGTTCCCTGAACTGTCAGCACGCCGTTCAGCCCCGAGAGCCAGTCGAGGTTCGACTGTTGATCGGCATGTCTGGTGATGATGATCACACCTTCGCGCAAAGCATACGCCACGCTTTCTCTGACCACGGGGTCTGGTAGCACAGGAGCCACCGAGATCAAGACGATACGAGCGCCGTCATCGACCGCTTGGACGATAGCGTGCGCCACCGGGTCTCGGCTGTAGGCATGAGTGTCCTGAGAGTAATAATATGCACAATTAGCCGAGTAGAACCATAGGTCTGTTCGCTGAGCAACCCCTTTAGGTGCCACCCTTCCGTCCACTCCCTTGCCATTTCCTACAAGCATCGCGACAATATTTGTTCCATGATGACTCCCAGGGCTCAACGTTCTCTCTGTCGCTGGGATCGGAGACCCGTCGATTCTGTTGCAGAAAGACGGCTCATGTATGGAGATCGTTGCGTCAGAAAACATGTTCAGATCGGGAGAGAGGGTGTCGTCTATCACCGCGACCCGGACTCCGGAGCCCGTCGCACCGACGCTCAGGGCATGGTCGACCCGCTGGTCGGTGTACCACCACAGCCCGTCGGTCTCGGCCTGCACGGGGGCCGCTCCGGCCCACAGCAGAGCCCCTACGAGGGCCAGTGCCCACCTGGCCCGGGCGGTTTCAAAGGGTGAGTGCGTCATGGGTGTCAGTGGATGATGAGGGTGGCGACGTCGCAATGGCCGTCGAGCACGGTGTCGAACAGGTCGACGTAGGTGGTCTTGTATGCGTAGGCGGCTCTCCCGTGGAGCCTCGCCGTCTCGTCCCTGATGTTGGCGAACGCGGGAGCCATCGGCCCTCTGCCGTACGCGTCACCTGCGGCGAGGCTGTTGCAGATGGCGACGAGATTGTCGATCGGCTCCTCGAAGCGCTTGGGGTCCGGCATGTCGAGGAACTTCTCGATCAGCCTGTCGATCGCGGAACGGATCGCGTCGAAATCCGCGTAGTGGTCGCCGGACGGATTCCCGTTGCGTGTGAGGTAGCCACCTCCTCTGCCGTCCGCACGAGGGCGTTCGCAGACCTCCCGGAAGTCGCGGTGGTCGAAGATCCCACCCGTCCTGCGGTAGCTCCCGGAGGTCTGGATCTCGAAGCCCCGGTCTCGCATGTAGGCGTCGATCGCCGCTCTCTTGAGCACGCCGATCTGTATCTCGAGCGAGCTGGTGTACCTGCGCAGGTTCCTGCTCTGCTCGCCGCTCAGGTACGAGGTGTCTGTGCTGATGTCATTTCTAATCATTTTGTCCTCCTATCGAGAGTGAGCAGCGCTCGCCCACTGGGTCTGTCGGACTTATGGATTATTTTTCGTTCGCTACCTCGACCGTGGTGAGATCGTTCTTCGCCGCGGGTGAGACGCCTCTGTCCCTGACTCTCACTGGACGTCTGGCTCGCAGCGAACCAGACGTGTCGACAGTGACAGCACCGGTGCCCGAACCCCGGATGAGACGAGGAATCACCATGATCGCGATAGCCAGCATGAGCAGGTTCGCCCCCGTCGTTCTAGCTCTCGTTGTCAGCTGGTCCGGCGTTCTTCGAGGTGTGCTTGCTCGTGTCGTCGCTGCTTGGCTTGCCTGGCCAGCTCGCGCTGTTCCTTGGCGTGCAGGCGTTCTTCGCGGTGTCGTTGGCGTCGTGCGCGCTGTCGGTCGAACCAGGCGGTGATGGGGTCCTCGACGGGGACGGCGGGAGGGCGCGGCATGGTGTAGCGCCGGTACCAGTTCCCGTTGGTGGGGTCGCACCAGATGTTGGCGTCGGGGTACCACCACCAGGACGAGACCGGGTCGATCCAGCACCGGATGTCCTGCTCCCACCGCCATCCCTGCGCAAGGTCGACGTAGGGGAGGATCGGCGGCTTCTCAGGGTTCAGCGGCGGGGCGGTGGTGGTGTTCGGCTCACCGTGGTCCCACGGGCTGGGCGGAGTCCACTCGTCGACGCGGAACAGGGGGTGCCAGAAGGTGCGGTCTGCACCGTCATACCACCAGTGCGTGGGCTCGTGGTAGTGCATCTGACCTTGGCCGATGTGCGCCCACCCGGGGATGAACAACCTCGGGCGCAACGGCACCAGCGCCTGGGGATCGGGGTCCATTCGCCAGGCGACTTCTACCGGCGGGTCCGCGCCCTCCACCCTCTTGTGCGATCCCAGGGCGAACCCTGCCGGTCTGGGCCGGGGCGCAGGTCGCCAGCGTCGGCGTTCTTCTTCCCACTCGTCCTTCCACGGCTCGACCACCCACCCGCGCGGGCGTGTGGTCGGCCTGTCCGAGCCACCAGCGCCCGGGGCACCGGCCCCGTACATCATCGCCCCCGCCGGCTGCTGCCCAGCTGCACCCGTACCAGCGCGTCCGGCTGCGGCGCTGTCGAGCGAGCCCAACCCGCCGCGCAACCCGCCAGCACCGGCGGTGCCTGCGGGCAGGGGACCGTAGGTGGACCCGCCCAGCAGACCGGTCGCACCGCCGGGGCCTGCGATCCCGGCTATGCCGCGACCGGCCAGCATCGTGCCAGAGCCCCATGACCCCGAGGTCATGGCACGGTTGGCCGCGTCCACGCTCAGCACACCACCAGGCCCGAGGCCCCCAGCACCCAGCGCACCCGACATGCCCGGCAGCGTCCCGACGCTGGCACCTGAGTCGGCCGCGCCGTGCCCGGCGGGACGAGGCCACGGCTCTCCCAGGAACACTCCTGGCACGCTCCCGAGCGGCAGTGTCGGGTCTGAGGGGACCGTCATCAGGCCCTGCGAGGTCTCCACCACCTGACGCGGCACGATCCCGTCAGCCCG
>Ga0123356_10000180_pt1 | contig 72138 bp, 61 predicted proteins | sample TergutEmb28metaG_2_FD_92546 | JGI IMG/M metagenome (GOLD analysis project Ga0123356, IMG submission 92546) | Embiratermes neotenicus P3 segment gut microbial communities from Petit-Saut dam, French Guiana - Emb289 P3 | ecosystem: Host-associated > Arthropoda: Insects > Digestive system > Gut ...
TGGTCGGAGTGATGGGACTTGAACCCATGGCCTCTCGCCCCCCAGACGAGCACGATACCAACTTCGCCACACCCCGATGTGAAATGTATTTTAGCATAGCGGTTTTTATTTGTCAAAATAGTCTGCGGCAGCGGTGCAGTCTTTTTTTATTTGCTCTTTTAGTTCGTCTACGTTATTGAATTTGACTTCCGGACGCAGGCGTTTGTAGAATTCAATACGGACTTGGTGCCCGTAGAGGTTTTTCTGGAAGTTTAGGATGTGTGTTTCTGCTGTTATATTATCGGAGCTATCTACTGTCGGGCGTACTCCTATATTTGTTACACCTACGTGTCCGATAGAGCTGTCTTTATTTTTTTCATCTTCAATATAAATCTTTGTTGCATAAACGCCAAAAGCCGGTACAAGTACACCGTTAGCAAAGTGCATGTTTATTGTCGGGGCATCAAGGGTTCTGCCCAGTTTATAACCGTAGCGGACAATATCTGTTAACACATGCGGATGACCAAGAAAAGCGTTGGCTCTTTCGATATCTCCATCTGTCAGAAGCTTGCGTATGTAAGTAGAGCTGCTGATTATACCATCGTACATAACATCCGGAATTATATCGCAGCCTATGCCAAGCATATCGCATTTTTCTCTTAGCTGCCTGCTGCTGCCCTCAGCACCGAAGCCAAACTTGAAGTTGTTGCCTGCTACAAGATGTCTTGCTCCAAATTCATTATACAGATGGTCAATGAACTTGCTCCATGACATTGAAACTGTTGCTTTGTCAAAATGTAAAAAGATAATATCTTTAATATCGAAAACACGCCGTAGCAATCCGGCTCTATCCTCTGGGGAGTTTATGAGCGGGATTTCTTTGTCGTCTACAAGGCTACGGGGATGTGAGTCAAATGTAATTACAGAAGGAATCAGACCGGTGCTCTCACCAATCTCCAGAACGCGTCTCATTAGTGCAGCGTGACCTATGTGTATTCCATCGAAGTATCCGAGTGCTATCACACGCTTTTTTTGAATCATTGTTAAACCGTTCAAGATTATACCTCAAAAAAACTCTTAATGGTTGTTATTGTATTATCAAAAGCTTCACCAAGCAACAGAAATTCACCGTTTGGGGAATAAACTTTATACTTTCCATCTGCTATTATACTCTGTGCTTTACAACGTGCACCGTTTTTTGCTTTGCGAGTTTCAGCTTCGCTTAGCGTAATAGCCTGAAGCTCGGGAAAAATGCTATCCACAGGAAGCAACAAGCTGTTAACCGAATCGGTCAAGCTCGTTGCGAGTACGTTGTCTAATGTATGTGCAGTATCAATATGGAAAGCACCTGCTCTGATTCGCCTGAGTGCCGAAAGAGTACCGCCGCATCCGAGAGCGGCACCTATGTCATGGCACAATGTTCGTATGTATGTGCCCTTTGAACAGACGATTCTGAGGGTGACAGAGGGACGGTTCTCCTGACATGTTGACAAGAGAACCGTCCCCTTGTCACCACTGTCACAGTCACATATTTCCAGTTTTGAAATGTTTATGCTTCTGGGTTCACGTTCGATTTCAATACCCTTACGAGCAAGCTCGTATAGTTTTTTGCCATTCTTTTTTATTGCCGAATACATGGGAGGGATTTGCTTCTGTTCTCCTGTAAAGCTAGGCAGAACGGCAGATAAATCATCAACGGTCACATTTATCTTATTTTCCTGAAGCACAGTTCCTGTAATGTCCTGAGTATCGGTTACAGTACCAAGCAAAAGCTCTGCAATATATTCCTTTTCGGCGTTTTCGCAAAACTCGGCGGCTCTTGTCGCACGTCCGATAAAAACAGGCAGCACTCCTGTTGCCATTGGGTCGAGTGTGCCGCCGTGTCCTATTCGTTTTTGCTTTAACGCACCGCGCAGTTTGGCAATTACATCATGTGACGTCCAATCTGCCGGTTTGTCGATAATAATTATCCCATTCATTTTTCATTCAACCAATAGCTTGTGAAAATAATCCTCTAATACTTTATACAACATCTCTTTTATTTCCGGCACGGTTTTTTCTATCGTGGCTCCCGCCGCCAGCATATGACCGCCGCCGTCAAAATACGAACAAATTTGCTGTGCGTTATACGGTGATTTTGTTCTAACCGATATCTTACAATCATGTGATGAGCTAAGCTCACGAACAGTGATACCAATACACACACCCTCAATTGAGGCGGGGATAGCGGATATATCGTCCAAATCATCTTCGTTTGCTTCCGAGACTTTTAGCATTTCATTTGTAATAGACGCAATTGCCACTTTGTCATCAAAACAATACTCAAGCCCTGATGTCAGCATGCCTTCTATCGCAATACGTCCGTGTGATTTTGTTCTGAACAGAAGCTTATTGAGTTCTTTGTTCGGCGCACCTGCAGCAACAAGCAAAGATGCTACATGTAATGTGTTTGCTGTTGTGTTGCCAAAAGAAAAACAACCTGTGTCGGTTGATAATGCTACATACAAACGCTCTGCAACCAAGCTGCTGATATTGTGCTGCATTGCTGTAAGTATATCGTAAATAACCTCTCCGCATGCAGCACGGTCAGAGTTTAAACAAGTAAGGTCTGCATATAACGTGTTTGAACCATGGTGGTCAATGCAAAGAGAGACGGAATTTGCAAATTGTTCCGCATTTTTCGGAAATAAGCTGACAGAAGCAGTATCTACAGCTATTATGTGTTCGGGACTATATCCGTCAGGAGCAATGTAATCTTCAACAAACCGGGAGTAGCGGGGTGTAATTTCCGGATTAGATAAAATAAAAGCGGATTTACCTTGCTCACGTAACCCTTGAGTAAGTGCTGCGCCTGAGCCGAGGGTATCACCGTCCGGTCTTCTGTGTGTAAGGATAAGGAAATTATCTCTATCAATAAGCCATGCCGCAGCTTCTTGTGCCTTAATAGTTTTACTCATCGGCTCCCCCCGTAGAGTTTATCTCCTGTGAAGTATTTACTTCATCATCGTGTGAGATTTCAAGGTTATTTAAAATAGAAGCGATATTTGCACCACGTTCAAGTGACTTGTCAAGCTCAAATTGCAACTGAGGTGTATGACGTAAGCTGAGAGCACGTCCAAGCTCGTAACGGATATGTCCTGATGCCGATTTTAGACCTTTTAGGAAGTCTGCTCTTGATTTTAGGTCATAAACGCTGAGATAAACCTTTGCGAGCCCAAGATCACCCGATGTATCGACCTTGGTTATGCTAATCATTCCCTGGTTGACACGTGGGTCTTTTATGTTTCTAAGTATTACTGAGAGCTCCCGCTGGATGTCCTCATTTATTCTTAAAATTGACTTTGACATTACATACTCCGCCTTTTTAATCGTGTGGGATTTCTTCCATTGCGAAGCATTCAATTACATCACCGATTTTAATATCATCAAACTTTTCAAGTGCTATACCGCATTCGTAGTTTGTTGCGACTTCCTTTACATCATCCTTGAAGCGACGAAGTGATGAGATATCGCCTTCGTGTATTACAATACCGTCTCTTACGATACGTGCTGATGCGTTTCGGAGAATCTTTCCACTTTGCACATAACTGCCGCAAATTGTTCCGATTGCTGATGATTTATATAGCTCTCTGACCTCGGCATGACCGTAAATAACTTCATGATACTTAGGTGCAAGCATGCCTTTCATTGCAAGCTCAATTTCATTGATACAATCGTAAATGACACGATACATACGCATATCAACATTATTTCGGAGTGCACTTTCATTTGCAGCATTATCGGGGCGTACATTAAAGCCAACAATAATAGCACCGCTTGTAGAAGCAAGCATTATATCAGACTCGTTAATTGCACCCACTCCGGAATGAATTACTCTGACGCGTACTTCATCATTTGTTATCTTTTCAAGTGATGCTTTAATTGCTTCGGCACTTCCCTGAACATCTGCTTTTACTATGATATTTAGGTCTTTCAGCTCACCTTGCTGTATTCTTGAAAATAAATCTTCGAGTGATACCTTAACTGTTGAAGAACCCATTGAACGCTTCTCTGATTTGCGTTGATCTGCAAGCTCTTTTGCCATTCTCTCATCTGTTACGACATTAAACATATCACCTGCGTCGGGAACCTCTGACATTCCGGATATTTCAACCGGCACGGATGGTCCTGCTACTTCCAGACGTTCGCCTGAATCTGTCATCATAACGCGTACATTACCGACTGCAGTTCCTGCAATTATCGTATCACCTTGTTTTAATGTTCCGTTTTGAACAAGGACAGTCATTAGTGGTCCGCGTCCTTTATCGAGTCTTGCTTCAATGACGGTGCCTCGTGCAAGTCGGTTCGGATTGGCACGAAGCTCTGCCATTTCCGCTGTCAATATAATCATTTCGAGTAAATGTTCAATACCTTCGCCAGATTTTGCTGAGATTTCACAAATAATCGTCTCGCCGCCCCATTCTTCCGATACAAGCTCGTGCTCGGTTAACTGCTGTTTGATTTTATCGGGATTTGCTCCTGCGACATCAATTTTATTTATTGCGACAATAATTGGTATTTCCGCAGCTCGTGCGTGGTTGATTGATTCAATTGTCTGCGGCATTATTCCGTCATCGGCTGCAACTATCAGTATTGCTATATCCGTTACACTTGCACCGCGGGCACGCATGGCTGTGAATGCTTCATGTCCCGGTGTATCGAGGAATGTAATCGGATTTCCGTGAACAGATGTCTGATATGCACCGATATGTTGTGTGATGCCGCCGGCTTCGCCTGAGGCGACGCTTTCCTTGCGGATTCTGTCAAGCAGAGATGTTTTGCCGTGGTCAACGTGACCCATAACAACAACGACAGGAGCACGTGCAATTAGGTTATCGGCAGTATCTTCACTGTCGTCAATCAGACGTTCTTCAATTGTAACAACTACCTCGACCTCTACCTTACAGCCAAGCTCAATTGCGACAAGTGCTGCTGTATCATGGTCGATGGTATCGGAAACTGATGCCATAACACCCATTTTTATAAGCTGTCTGACAACCTCTGCTCCCGTTTTTTTCATGCGTGTTGCAAGCTCGCCAACTGTTATTTCATCAGGTATCATAACCTTTAGCGGTGCTTTTTTTGCAACCTCAAGCTGCAAACGGTGCATTCTGTCGCGTTCTTCCTGACGTCTTTTTGCTCCGTGTGCGATTGTCTGCTGTGGTGTGCGTCCTTTTCTGACTATTTTTTCTTTGCCGCGGCTCATTCTTTCGGCACGCTCGGGTACAAGATTATCCAGTCTTTCATCGTACTTTGACATGTTAATAGTAGCACCTGAGGTATCAACTACTCTTTTTTGAGGAGCTTTGTGCGGCATAAACGGTTTATCGATTTTTTTCTGCGGCTTACGTGGTTCGGCTGCAGGTGCTGTTTCGGCAGATGGTGTTGATACTTCTGTTTTTGTATCACCTTGCGGTGCTGCTTCCGTGGATTTATCGTCGGCACCGGCGGGTTGTGCTGCAGGTTGCGATGTATCGGCAAAAATCTCTTCAATATTATCAATTTGATTATTGAAGGTCAGATACTCAAAAATTATATCCAATTCTTGAGCTGAGAGTATATGCTGATGACTTTTTGGTGTTGTTGCATACTTTGTCAAGATTTCTATAATCTTCTTTGAGGGGACATTAAAATCTTTTGCAACCATGTTAACTCTGTATTTAATCATTGTGCATCACTCTCCTTTGCGATTTGTGTTTCTGCCATTTTTTTCATAAACCCGTCTGCAAGTCCTTTGTCTAAAAATGCTATCGTTCCCGGTGAACCTCGTCCTGCTGTAGTTCCAAGCTCAAACATTGTAAACGGTACTGCTATGTGTGGTACTCCGCTTGTCTCTGCATTGGCTTTTGCTCGTCGTACCGATGAATCGGAGGCATCGCTTGCAGTTATTATAAGCTTTGCCTCGCCTCGTCTCGCTGCTCCGGCGGTGGCTTCACCTCCGACTGCGAGACGTCCTGCTTTTTTTGCCATTCCGAGTAGAGCTAAACTACGATTCATTAAGATTCTCCGGTGTTTTCTTTACTTGCGGTTTCTTCATTTTGCACTTCATTAAGCTCTTTGATAATATCGTCTGATATATTTGCTTTCAGAGCTCTTGAAAGAGCATTGGTTTTTATAATACGTTTTAAGCATTCGGTATTGCTGCAAACATATGCACCCCGTCCGGGTTTTTTACCCGTATAGTCTAATGATATTTCACCCTCGGGAGATTTTACTGCACGGACAAGCTCGTTTTTTGGTTTCATTTGCCGGCACCCGAGGCATAGTCTTTGGGGCACTTTTTTTTCCATAGCTTTAACTTTGCGACTCCGGTTTTATATCTATTTTATAACCTGTTAACCTTGCTGCAAGGCGGACATTTTGTCCTTCTTTTCCTATTGCCAATGATAGCTGGCTGTCGGGAACAATTACACGGCAGGATTTTCCATCCTCGTGCATAAGCACTTCAACCACTTCCGACGGTGCCAGTGCAGATGCGATATATTCGGTAGGGTCGTCGCTGTATCTTACGATATCTATTTTTTCGCCGCCAAGTTCGTTGACTATTGTATTTACCCTTGCTCCTTTGGAGCCTACACATGCACCGATTGGCTCAACATCGGGGTCGTTTGATTCTACGGCTATCTTTGTGCGGTTGCCGGCTTCTCTTGCTATACTTTTAATTTCTACGATTCCTTCATGAATTTCCGGCACCTCGAGTTCAAACAGACGCTTTACAAGCCCGGGGTGTGTGCGTGAAATCAATATTTGTGGTCCTCGTGTTGATTTTTTTACCTCAATAACATAAACCTTAATTCTGTCTCCGTCACGCATTGGTTCGCCCGGTATACGTTCGCCGTGTGAGAGCATAGCCTCAGTGTGCTCAGAGCTTCCGCCTATCTGAATGGAAACGCCTCCGGTGCGGGGGTCAACTCTTGTAACTACGCCCGTCAGAATCTCATGCTCTTTTGATGTGAATTCGTCATAGACAATATTTCTCTCGGCTTCGCGGATTCCTTGGATAATTACCTGCTTTGCCGCCTGTGCCGCAATGCGTCCGAATTTACTTGTGTCAACAGGCTCATCAATAAGGTCCCCGGCTTTTGCACCTTTTTTGATCTTTTTCGCCTGTTCAACAGTATATTGTGTGTTCGGGTTTTCAACTTCCTTAACAACTTCTCTTTGCATGAACATGTCTACGTTCTTTTCGACAGGGTCTAACGTAACGCGTGCACATTCTGCATATGCGGGATAATCCTTTTTGAGTGCTGCTAAAAGAGCCTGCTCAATCTTTTCGAGCATGTAGGATTGCGGTATTCCTTTTTCCTTTTCAATATCAGCTATTGCAGAGAAAAATTCGGCATTCATGTCTTATAACTCCTTCGTTGTGGTGTCATTATTTTTAGGTATTTTAGCGGCTTATTATTTGCAGAAAAAAGAGTGGGGGCTCCCACTCGTCGGATCCAATCTGTGTCACAAATGAGTAACACACGAGGTATACTATCACGCTTTTATTGTAATTGCAAGTGTTTTGTGCATATTTTTTATCATTTGCTTTTTTTGTTCGTTTTATGATTCCATTTTGACCGAAATCTTGTTATAATTATTGTTCATTAAGCTAAGGAGAAAACTGTAACTATGAGTAAAAAGCTGCCAAGATTCCTTCAGCCAAGCGTGCGGCTTTACTTTTTGCTGCTTATTGCGTTTGCGGTTGCTACATTTTTCTTTGGCGGATACGGAAGAATTCTTGCAGGTGTTCAGGTAGCAATAATTATTTTGGCTGCAATTTATTTGCATTTTGCGACAAGGCAACGCACTGTCAAGCTCTTAAGTTATCTTGAATCAATGTCCGACAGCATGGATTTAACCGTTCGGGACACACCGCTTCCTGTTGTTATTTACAATACCGAAACCGGCGAGATACTCTGGACAAATGAACGATTTGCTTCTCTTACGGGAGCAGATGAGCATTATTTCGGGCGAAGCATAACAGACATTATCCCTGATTATAAATGGGATTGGCTGCTTAGCGGAAAAAGTGAAAGTCCGGAGCCGGTGCAAATAAAGGATAAGCTTTATTGGGTGTACGGAAGCCTTGTTCTCTCCGAACGTGAATACGTTGCAATGACCTATTGGATTGATGTTACCGAATACATTGAAATGTGCAACGCATACGTTAATTCCCGTTTAGTATTTGCACTTTTTACGCTTGATAATTACGATGAACTTTTAAAGGGAATGAACGCACAGGAAAAATCGCTGCTCCTTTCCGATATAGACGGAAAAATCGGCACTTGGGTAAGTGACAAGGACGGATATTTATGTAAGTTTGACAGAGATAGATATTTTTTCCTGTTTGAAGAGAGGTTTTTGGAAGCGGTTATAAAGGATAATTTTTCTATTCTTGAACAGGTAAGCACTTGTATCGGCGCCGGCGGTGTTCAGGCAACATTAAGTATCGGAATAGGTAAGGATGGGGTTTCACCTCAGGAAAATTACCGTTTTGCAAGCCTTGGAATAGAGATGGCACTCAGTCGCGGAGGAAATCAGGCTGTTGTCAGAAATACTTACGGGTTTGAGTTTTTCGGAGGGCGTCCGCAGCGTCATGAAAGGCGAACAAAAGTTAAAGCGAGAGTTATGGCAAATACTTTTGGTGAGCTTCTCAGTGATGCTTCAAAGGTTTATGTAATGGGACACAAAGTCGCGGATTTTGACTCAATAGGTTCTGCTATCGGTGTCTGCTGCATGGCAAGAGCGAAAAATAAGCAAGCTCGTATTGTAGTTGATATGGGAACATGTATAGCCGGAAATATAATTGATTCTGTCAAGAGTTTACCGGAGTACAAGGATGTTTTTATCAGTGCACAGCAAGCAATTTTAGAGGCAGATAATATGACATTGCTTGTTGTTACAGATACCAGCAGACCGGAGAAGGTCGAGTCGGAGTCGCTTTTACTGTCTTGTACGCGGGTTGCCGTTATCGACCATCATCGCAGAGCATCGGAGTTTATAGAAAATGCTATGCTGAACTTCCACGAGCCGTATGCTTCGTCAACATCGGAGCTTATCACCGAAATGATGCAGTATCTGGTAGATAAGGACCAGGTTTTGCGTGAGGAAGCGGAGGCTCTGCTTGCAGGTATCGTTCTTGATACAAAGGGCTTTACAGTTAATACAGGCAGCGGCACATTTGATTCGGCGGCGTACTTAAAAAGAGCAGGTGCTGATGCTGCAACCGTTAAGCAGATTTTACAATCAGATATTAAAATTGCGACAGCAAAGTATGAGCTTCTTCGTTTGGCGGAAATATACAGAGATGGGATTGCTATTTCATCAGGTAACGCAGAACAATGTAAAATCAGTATCGCACAGGCTGCAGATGAGTTGCTTAGTATAAAAGGCGTATATACTTCATTTGTTTGTGCAAAAGACGGTGATACAGTATATGTTTCAGCCCGAAGCATCGGGAGTATAAATGTTCAGGTCATTCTTGAAAAACTCGGAGGTGGCGGAAGCCAGTCAACAGCAGGCTTGCAAGTAACGGGCAAAACAATAGAAGATGTAACGCAAGAATTAAAGCAGGCAATAGACGACTATCTAAAAAAGAACAAGACTTAAGGGGAGAATTATGAAAGTTATATTGCAACAGGATGTTAAAGGTAAGGGGAAGAAGGGGGAACTGGTTAATGTTTCCGATGGGTATGCACGGAATTTTCTTTTGCCTAAGAAGCTCGCTGTGCCTGCTACTCCCGAGAATCTTTCTGTTATGAAGCGAGATGAGAAGGTTAAACAGCAGAAGATGGAAGCTGATAAGGCAAAGGCGGTTGAGATTTCCGAAAAGCTCGGGGATGTTTTGGTTAAGATTACCGCAAAAGGCGGTGATGACGGCAGTAAAATTTTCGGGTCAATTACTTCAAAGGAAATTTCCGAAGAGTTGCTTAAGCAACATGGTATCGAGATTGAAAAGAACAAAATCATACAGGATGATGCAATTAAATCCTTTGGAAATTATGAGATTAAGTGTAAGCTTGGTTTTGAAATAACGGGTATTATACATGTTATGGTTATTGAAGGTAAGTAGGTAGGTTATAAAAAGCTATGGATGATTTATTACAAAGGCAGGTGCCTCATAATATTGAAGCGGAGCAGTCTGTTATCGGGGCTATGCTCTTTGATTCCCGTTGCGTCAGTGATGTAATAGGCATTCTCAGAGGCAAGGATTTTTATTCAACAATCAACAGGAATATTTTTGAAACGATTTTTTCCATGTTCAATTTTGCCAAGCCCATTGACCCGGTTACCGTTAATGAACGAATGATTGAAGACGGGGTTTGGACGGACGATATTCCCGCTTATCTTCGTGACCTTATGCTTATGACATCTGCTACAGGACCTGTTTTGGAATGGGCTCAGATTATTAAGGATAAGGCGTTGCTTCGCGGAGTAGTTGACGCAGGAAGCGATATTGTTGAAATGGCTATTTCAGGTGAAACCGGGGCGGCAAATATACTTGAAGCGGCAGAGAAAAAGGTTTATGCACTTCGTCAGGACAGAGATAGAACTTCACTTGAAGAGATTTCAAAAATAATGCAGGATGTGTATAAGCAAATAAGTGATGCAGCAAAAGCAGGTATAGGCATTCCCGGCTTACCGACGGGATTTAAGGACCTTGATAGGATTATTATGGGTCTAAATGATTCGGATTTAATCCTTATTGCCTCAAGACCCGGTATGGGAAAGACTGCAATAGCGTTAAATATAGCACTTCATGCTGCGAAAAAGTCCAATAAATCAGTTGCGGTATTTTCTCTTGAAATGTCGCGCGAACAGCTTGCGATGCGTCTTTTATCCTCGTCGGCTTTTGTCGATGGTAAAAGACTTCATACGGGTAGGCTGCAAGATGATGAATGGCGAAAGCTTGCCGAAGCTGCTGCACAGATTAGTGAATCAAAGCTACTGATAAATGATGATGCATCGCTGACAGTTACTGAAATGAATGCTCAATGCCGACGCCTGACAGACCTTGGGCTTGTAGTCATTGACTATATGCAGCTGATGTCGGCAGCAACAAATGAGCGTGGCTACAGAGGCGAAAACAGAGTGCAGATTGTTACAGAAATCAGCCGTACAATGAAGGTTATGGCTAAGGAGTTAAATGTTCCGATCATTTGTCTTTCACAGCTGAACCGTGACAATGAGAAGCGTGCAAAGGGTGACAGACGTCCGCAGCTCAGTGACCTTCGCGAGTCAGGTTCAATTGAGCAGGATGCTGATATTGTTATGGGTTTATACAGAGATGACTACTATAATGATGAGTCGGAAATGCCTAATATCGCAGAATGTATAGTGCTTAAAAACCGCAGAGGTGAAACAGGAACCGTACAGCTGCGATGGGACCCGGAGTATACAAGCTTCTCATCACTTGACAGACACCACGAGGACTAAGGAGCTTTAATTAAACACGAGGAGACAGTTAATAAATGTCGAGACTTATAAACAAGGTGCTTGATTATACTGATGAGTATGAGATGCTTCCGGAGTCGGGGCTTGTTTTGATATGTGTTTCCGGTGGTGCCGACTCAATGTGCCTGCTTGAGGTGATGAGGCATATTTCATATGACTCGGGGTTTTCCGTTGCTGTTGCTCATTATAATCATAAGCTGCGGGGAGATGAATCAGACCGTGATGAGACTTTTGTGATGGAAATTTGTGAAGACCATGGAATTCCTTTTTATTCGGGCAGAGGAGATGTGGCTAATTATGCAAAAAAAAGAGGTCAAAGCATAGAAGAAGCTGCACGTAATTTGAGATATGAGTTCTTTTTTGATACAGCGGAGCTGACAGGGGCACAGAGGATTGCAACTGCCCATACAATGGATGATAATGCCGAGACAATGATTCTTAATCTTGCAAGAGGAGCGGGAGCAAACGGCATGTCGGGGATACCGCCTGTCAGAGATTCAGTAATTCGTCCGTTATTGCACATTTCAAGAGACGAGGTTATAAAATTCATAAGTGACCGGGATATACCGTATGTTCATGATTCGTCAAACAGCTTGGATATTCATATAAGAAATAAGGTGCGGCGTTCTATTATTCCGCTTATAAGGGATTTAAATCCTCGGTTTAATGAAGCGGCAAGTGCTGCAGCGGAGATATTCAGGGCAGATGAGGATTTTATATCGGATATTGCCGATATTTTTATTCAAGATTGTTGTGTAGGATTAACTACTGAAGCTGCGGGGCTTGCGGTATTGCCGTTTTCCGTATCTTCCCGTGTAATCAGAAAGCTCTATGGAGGAAATTTATCCTTTAATCATGTCAAGGATGTTCTTGCATTATGTGCGGGAGATAATCCGTCGGCAAGCTTGTCACTGCCGGGCATGGCGGTCTACAGAGAATATTCGCGTGTTGTTTTTGATGAAAAAAAACAAGACAGTGACAATGAGTTTGCACCGGTTTATCCGACGACAGGCAATAGTTTCATAATACTTGGACTCGGTCTCAGAATAACTTGCAAATCTGTTGTATATAGTGATAATATGAGCAAACCGGAAATTAACACAACGTTTACTACTTTTGTATTCAAAAGTATTGACATTTGTGGTAAAATAACCGTCAGGTCACGGCGTGAGGGAGATTCCGTCAAGCTAATCGGACAAAGCGGCACAAAAACACTAAAAAAACTCTTCATTGAAAAGCGTATTCCGGTTCGAAAAAGAAGCTTGATACCGGTTATCAGTGATGATGAGGGTGTACTGGGAGTATACAAATTAGGTGCAGGCATCAGAGCGGTACCAAAACCGGGAGACCCCGTAACAATGATTATATTTGAGGAGATTGGATAATGAAGGATGATATTAAGGACATATTATTCTCAGAGGAGGTAATCCAAAAGCGCATAAAAGAGATGGGAGATGAGATTAACCGCGAGTATGCGGGGAAGTCACTGCTTTTACTCGGAGTGCTTAAGGGATGCTTTATATTCCTTGCGGATTTGGCACGACATATTGAGCTTGAGTGTGAAATAAGGTTTTTAACTGCCTCATCATACGGATTTTCATCTGTGTCCTCAGGCAAGGTTAATATTGACGGAGATATCGATTTTGACGTTAAAGGAAAAGACGTTATTATAATTGAAGATATACTTGACAGCGGAATAACACTTACGGCACTTCACGCATTTGTTGCAAAGCACAAGCCTGCTTCACTGAAGGTATGTACCATGCTTGACAAGCCCGAGCGTCGACAGTTGCCGATATCAGCCGATTATACAGGCTTTGTATGCCCGAATGAGTTTGTTGTCGGTTACGGACTCGATTATGCTGAAAAGTATCGTAATTTACCATATGTGGCATCTCTTAAGCCTGAGATATACTCATAGATTATCAATTGTAGGAGAAAATTAGTTGAAAACACGAAACAGAAGCCCTCGCGAAATAGGTTTATATATATTCATATTAATAATAATACTGTCAGCATTTTATTTAATGTACTCTCCGGGTGACCAGAACTCCACGGCAGTGGATTATTCAGAGATGCGGCGTTTATTTATGAGCGGGGATGTTACATCATTTAAAATAAGTAATAATAACAGGATAACTGCCAATCTTAACAGACCCTATGAAAACAGCGGCAGTAATGTGGTTACACATGATTTACTTGATATCGGACTTTTCCATGCGGATTTCAGCACGTATATCGACAGGCTGATGGTCAACAATGAAGACTTTACATACAATTACGAGCCGGGAATGAGAATACCGTGGTGGGTTTCGTTATTACCATACATTATTCTTATTGCCGTATTTTTCTTTATATGGAACTCCATGATGAACCGTTCGGGTATCGGCGGAGATAAGGGTGCGATGCGTTTTGGTAAAGCCAGAACACGTGTTGCAAGTGATGATAAGAAAAAAGTGACATTTGCCGATGTTGCGGGTGCCGAAGAAGAAAAGGAAGAACTCGCTGAAATAGTTGATTTCCTTAAGGGTCCGCAAAAATATATCACTATTGGTGCTCGTATTCCAAAGGGTGTTTTGCTGGTAGGACCTCCGGGAACAGGTAAAACGCTTATTGCAAAAGCTGTTGCAGGTGAAGCGGGAGTACAATTCCTATCAATTTCCGGTTCAGATTTTGTTGAGCTTTATGTCGGTGTCGGTGCATCCAGGGTACGTGATTTATTTGACCAGGCAAAAAAAGCTGCTCCGTCAATAATATTTATAGATGAAATTGATGCAGTTGGTCGCCAAAGAGGTGCAGGTCTGGGTGGCGGTCACGATGAGCGTGAGCAAACTCTTAACCAGTTACTTGTTGAGATGGACGGTTTTGCAACAAATGAAGGTGTAATAATTATAGCAGCAACAAACCGTGCCGATATTCTCGACAATGCCCTTCTTCGTCCGGGCAGATTTGACCGTCAGGTATATATTGGTCTGCCGGATATAAAAGGACGCGAGGAGATATTAAAGGTACACGCACGCGGTAAGATACTTGGCGAAGACATTGATCTTGCGGAGATTGCAAAAGGCACAATCGGATTTACCGGTGCGGATTTGGAGAACCTTCTTAATGAGTCGGCACTTCTGGCTGCACGAGGAAATAAACGGGTCATAACCATGGAGGATATTGAGGAAGCGACCTTGAAGGTTATGGCAGGACCGGAGAAGAAAAGCCGTGTATCAACGGAGAAGAGCCGCAAGATAACAGCGTATCATGAAGCGGGGCATGCAATTGTTTCCCATAATCTCGACCATGTTGACCCTGTACATCTTGTTACCATTATCCCGCGCGGTCAAGCAGGCGGAATGACTGTTTATCGTCCGCAAGAGGATAAGGATTATACTTCAAGAAGTGAAATGTTTGAGCGTATTGTTTCAGCTCTTGGAGGTCGTGTTGCAGAAAAGATATTCCTTGATGACATATCAACCGGTGCGGGCAGCGATATAAAATATTCGACGTCTCTAGCGCGTTCTATGGTTATGCAATACGGAATGAGTGATAGTATCGGACCGATATCATTTGACGACAGCAGTCATTCGGTGTTTATCGGACGCGACTTCTCGCAGACAAAAAGCTATTCGGAAAAAACAGCAGCAGCCATTGACGATGAGGTGAAAGCGATTTTCGATTCTGCCAGTGAAATATGCGAAGAGATAATTACGGAAAATCGTGAGCTTCTTGTTGCGACGGCAGAATATCTGCTGATTCACGAGTCGATGAACGGGGATGAGTTTAAGGCGTTTGTTGAAAACGGTGGTGTTATGCCGGAAAAACCGGAACCTGAGTATAAAACCCCGCAGCAACCTGTCGACGGCGATTTCCCGGAAATTCCGGATTTGAGTAGTTTCTTTGAAGATAAAGACAAGGAACAATGAGAAAGCTTTATTATCCTATAGTTTTATTAATGGTGCTTTTGCTTGTCGGGTGCAGCAGATATCCAAATCTGGTTCACTCTCCCGATGATGTAGAAGGTAAGCTTATCGGGGGTCTTGAAGGAACTCCCTCGCTTCGTTTGGCAGGTGAATGGGGGACGGCAAGGGCATTTTACTCCGAAGAAGATATGATGAATGAGCTTCGCTCGGGGTTGATTGATTGTGTCATCATGGAAAGAACAACCGCACAAGACCTTGTTTCAAGTACATCGGGAGTTAGAATATTACCCGACCCTTTAGTAGAATATGAGTTGAGTTTTGCGATACCAATGGAAAATGCAGCACTGTTGAAAGCAATTGATGAAGCTCTGGAGGAGCTCGGCAGAAACAATACCTTGAGAGGTCTTTCAAATAAATACTTTTCACGTGGTGATTTCTCTTATGTTACTCCTGACGATACTATTGCAAGACACGGCGAGCTGACAATCGCACTGCCGCCGGATTCACCGCCTTTTTCATTTAGAAACGACGAAGGAAACTTCGTTGGTATGGATGTTGAAATAGCAATTATAGTAAGTGACTTTATCGGCGTTGAGCTAAGTGTTGTCCCGACTGACGCGTGGGAGCTTGTAACAGCCGTATATCATGGCAGGGCTGACATGGCACTTGGATGGCATCCGGGTGAGGGTGAAGGAATAGTAAGTGTATCAATACCGTATGCAAGGGCTGTACATGTAATTATTGTTCGGCGATAGTAATTTAGGGGGAGTATTATGATTGATATAGGTTGGTTGGTTGAACACGGTCCGTGCAAAAAGTTCACTGCCGGAATGAATATTCCTTGCCCGGGAGGACCTGATCCGGCGCAAAGAGCAATGTATATTCTCCTTGCAGGCAGAGTTGATGTTCTCAAAAAGAGTGCAGCCGGCGGTACACAGGTGATTGCATCATTACTTAAGGGTGATGTTTTCGGAGGGCGTGAATACTTTGCAAATGCCGATGATTGCACCTATGTAGCAGGTATTGATTCGGCAGTGTTTGTTGTTACCGAAGAATCATTTAATGATTTATCATGGTCACGTCCCGAGATTTTGTTTGATATTTTAAAAGCTGCATATATGCCCATGAGAAAAATGACTGCCGCAGACCGTGGAGCAGCACAGGAAAAATCAGATACAGAAAAGCCTGCAGCAAAAGCAGCGGCAAAAGCACCCACTAAAGCAGAAGAATCCGTCAAAGCAGAGGAACCGACTCCTGAGCCGGAACCAAAGGTTGATATCAGGAAAAAAGCACAAGCCGCCGTACGTGCAAATGCAGGAGCAGCAGCGGTAGGGAGCCTTTATCCCGAAGGGCATAAGCACTATCCGGATATAACCAGACCTGAATATGCAAAGCTTATTTTCCCGAAGGAATATAATTGCCCTTACTGTAAAAAAGCCTTTAAGGACTTTAGGGTATTTCGTTCAAAGCTGTATGAAAGTCAGGCAATGCGTTTTGATTTAAGAAAGTATTTTTCGGATTTCCAAACCGAATGGTATGATATTCTTACATGCCGGTATTGTTTTTTCAGTACCTTCCACAACTATTTTACCGAGCCCAAGCCGATGCAGAAGGCAAAAATCGAGAGCACACTTGCTATGGCACGCTCGGAGATTTTACTGGATTTTGACGCTGAGCGTAATATTGACTTTGTGTTTTCAGCACATTATCTTGCTATTCTTTGTGCAGAAGCATATCCTTCAATCGGCAAGCAAATTCGTGCAAAGCTGTGGGGAAACCTAAGCTGGCTGTATGAGGATGTTGAAGATGATGAAATGGCAAAAATGGCTGCGGAAAAAGCAGCAGAAGCATATGAACAGGTTTATACAGAGAGCAGATTAACGCCGGTGCAGGAGCAAATAACATGTCTTTCAATAGCCGGTATGCAGCATAGAGCAGGTATCGATAAAAACCTTAAAAAGTTCATTTTCACCGCAAAGACACTGATGGCAGGCGATAAAACATATGCGAAGCTTGCTGAGGACTTTATGTACGAGCTAAAACTTGAGGAGGATTAATCTCCATTGAAACAGAAAACGGTTTTTTTCTGTACCGATTGCGGCAATGAGTCACCGAAGTGGACGGGGCAATGTGCTGCATGCGGTGCATGGAATACGGTTGTTGAGCAGCCGTCATATTCAAAACCCAAAGGCGGCTCATCAGTGGGAAAAAGGAGCACACCGCAGGAGCTTTTGAGTCTTGAAGCTTCAGGTGAACTCAGGTTTTCAACCGGTTTTGGAGAGCTTGACCGTGTTCTTGGCGGTGGTGCTGTCATTGGCTCGCTTGTTTTAGTCGGAGGAGCACCAGGTATCGGCAAATCGACTCTTTTATTACAAATATGCGGATTGATGAAGAAACAACCGAAAGTATTATATGTTTCCGGTGAAGAATCTGAAAGACAGTTAAAAATGCGTGCCGAACGCCTTAGTGTTAAAGGTGACGGCGTGTTTGTTCTTGCAGAGACAGAAATATCGGAGATTATCTCAAATGCAGCAGAGCTTGAACCGGATATTCTTATTATCGATTCTATTCAAACACTATACAATCCTGAACTACCGTCATCACCCGGAAGTGTAGCACAGGTTAAGGATTGTACAATGGCTCTTTTGCGATTATCAAAAGACGTTGGTGTGACTGTTTTTCTTGTCGGGCATGTAAACAAGGAAGGTGCGATTGCGGGTCCTAAGGTGCTTGAGCACATGGTTGATTGTGTTTTATACTTTGAGGGTGAGCGGTCTTTGAATTATCGTATTTTGCGTGCTGCCAAGAATCGGTTTGGTTCTACAAACGAGATTGGTGTTTTTGAGATGCAAGACATCGGACTGACTGAGGTTGAGAATCCATCGGAAATGCTGCTTTCGGGCAGACCGGAGGTAACTCCGGGCACATGTGTTACATGTGTTATAGAGGGAACACGGCCTTTATTGGCGGAGATTCAAGCACTTGTCACTCCCAGCAGTGCAAATATGCCAAGAAGAAACTCAAACGGTATTGAATATAATCGTGCGATGATGTTACTGGCGGTTTTGCAACAGCGTGGCGGTTTGCGTGTCGGTGGCTGTGATGCGTATATTAATGTAATCGGCGGACTAAGTATTGATGATACGGGTGCAGACCTTGCTACGATTCTCGCTCTGGCTTCAGCGTATAAGGATAAGCCGCTAAAGTCAGATGCTGCAGTGTTTGGCGAGGTTGGCTTGACGGGTGAGCTCAGACAGGTCTCTCAAATAAACCAACGCCTTGCGGAAATAGCTCGAATGGGTTTTAAAACATGCATAATGCCAAGCAAGTCAAAAAGCAAACTACAGGCACCCGATGGTCTAAACATTGTACATGTAAAAAACATCGGAGAAGCAATACGGGCATCTATTATTGAGTAGATTGGAGCTTGTATTTTTACTTACGACAAGTGTAGCCATGGACGGTGGAACGCTTGAGTCTGTACAAGGACGTACAGCGAGAGAAAAGTAAGTAAAAATACAAGCTCCAATCTACTTTGCTATTAGTTGTAAAAATTCTACATTTTATGTATGTTTTTCTACATTCATTTATCGTTATGCAAAATATGTGGTGTTTTACTGGCATAGCGTGTTTTTTTATGGTATTATGTACGTCCGAGGTTTGTATATGTATTGTAAACGAAAATTATTAATATCGTTATTTATTCTTTTAATAATTGTGTTTTTGTCCGGATGTCTCAGTATTACAGCAGATGAGCTTTATAGCCTGCCGGAGATTTCCGAGGAATATTTGAGGCTTCAGGCTCAGATAAACGTTATTCTCAGTGAGGGAGCGGAGCATGCACCGCCGACAAGGGGTCCTAACAGACAGGCGGTTCAGCTTGTGGACTTAAACGGGACGGGTACAAGTGAGATTGTTGCGTTTTTTACTATTCCCGATGAGAGTGCTTTGATTATATATATTTTTGAGCTTATCGACGGCGATTATACTATTGCAGAGACAATTGAAGGTGTTGGAACAGAAATCGAGAGCGTCCGGTACATTGACATGGACGGTGACGGTGTGCTGGAGTTGGTTGTAGGCTGGCAGATGGGGTCGGCACTTAGGTATATGTCAATTTATTCTATGAGTAGTGATTTACACAGTCAAGCTATTGTAAGCGGAGTTGAATATTCAGAGATATCTGTTTATGATATTACTAATGACGGAACTGATGATGTTATAATTTTTAAGATGCCAACACAAGAAACAAGTGCCGCTGCCGAGGTTTTTTCACTAATGCAAGACGGTGAAATTGTAAGCGGAGAAGCAAGATTTTCTGCAGGTATTGAATCAATATCCCGTGTTTTACCCGGCAGACTATTTGACGGAACGCACGCTATTTTTGTTGATAGTGAAGGGACTTTTGAAAGCGGCAGCTTGGTTACAGACATTTTTGCAATGCAAAATGACAGCTTTACGAATATTTCAATGGTTGCTGAAAGCGGTGTCAGCGAGAGTACAATCAGATCAAGAATGGCAAGCTCTGATATAAATAACGACGGAATAGTGAAAATTCCTTCACTAAGACTTTTAACAGCTCAATCCGAAACAGAGTATTTTGCGATAGACTGGTATGCATTCAGAACCTCCGGGTTAAGAAACCTTGCACTAACGACATATCATAACAATTTTGACGAGTGGTTTCTGATACTTCCGCTTGACTGGCGTGGAAAAGTCTCCGTACGCAGAGAGGATTCTGTAGCAGGGGAGAGAACAATAATTTTCTCACATGTTACTGAGACAGACCGGCCACATGAGGACTTTTTGAAGATATTAAAGTTGTCGGGGGATAGTGCAATTGAGAGAGCAACTGCGGGAGACAGAGTTTTACTTATGACAGAAGGAACATCTACTTACGCATTTGAACTTCTGGCACCACCGAACAGCTTTGGGTTGACGTTTGATGAAACTGTTATTAGAGAGAATTTCAGGCTGATTTACTCCGATTGGTTAGTAGGGAGTGTAGCTTAATTTGTTATCGAAAGGGTTGGTTATAAAGTGAAAAAAATTCTTGTGCTTGAAGATGAAATCAGTATTCGCAGCTTTGTGGTAATTAATCTCAACCGTGCGGGATATGAGGTTGTTGAGGCAGGTACCGGAGCTGAAGCATTTGAGCAGCTTAGACTTCATCCGGATATTAAGGTTGCAATTCTTGATATTATGCTTCCGGATACGGATGGATTTGAGGTGTGTCGTAAAATTCGCACAGTTGACCAGAGTATTGGCATTGTCATGCTGACGGCAAGAGCAACAGAGCTTGACGAGCTGTCAGGTCGCTCAGCAGGTGCAGACCAGTATGTAACCAAGCCATTTTCACCTTCGGTACTGACAACGATTATTGACAATCTCTTCAAACGCATTGGAGCTGCTGATCAAACTGAAGCTGACTCGGGAGAACTGCTGCATGGTCCGTTTAAGCTTAATACAATTACCAGAGTGCTTGAAAAGAACGGTATTCGCATAAGGCTTACTCCCAAGGAATGCTTGCTTATGGAGATGTTTATGGAAAATCCGGGGAAAGCCCTTTCACGCGAGTATATTATCAAAAAAGTCTGGGGATGTGATGACTACGGTGATGAAAAGAAAGTAGACGTGCACATCAAGAGATTAAGAACAAAGATAGAAGATGACCCGACAACTCATAAGTATATTATTAATGAGTGGGGTTACGGATATAGATTGGGACTTTAGATTTGCGGGGATTTAATTAAGAATGCGCTCTGTTTTTGAGGGATTTGCCAAGTTTTATGCTAATTTTACACGAGGAATACGCAGGCGATGGATGAGAGGAACGGTCTTTATCGCCCTGTTGGTCGTCGTCGTTGTCGTCGCAATGTTTGCTGTAATTATATATAGCTACTATTTTGCAACAATACGAACGGGACTTGAAGCAAAAGCAAGAACAGCAACAGACTTCTTTGCAAATTATGTTTCCAGATCATACGATGATTATTATGACAGTGCTTTCAGATATGCTGAGACATTCAGAGAGGCTGACCGCATTGAAATGCAGTTTTTAAACAGAGACGGAAGTATTATGATATCCACTTCCGCAATGGCTTCGGGGACATCACCGGAGTCGCCCGATATTTCGGATGCCATTGAATCGGGCAGCATTTCCACTTGGGTTGGCAGACGCTCACCAACAGGCGAACGTATAATGGCAGCGTCGGCTCCGCTGATATATGCCGACGGTGAGGTTATCGGAGTTATGCGTTATGTAACAAGCCTCAGACTTGTTGACAGGCAGGTGTTTTTTAATCTGCTGGCGGTAATTGGTGTCGGCTTAATCGTCTTGGCTATGGTTTTTTTGCTGAATATGATATTTATTCGCTATATTATCACCCCTGTCAGTGAAATCACGAAAATGTCAAAGCGAATAGCCGATGGCAGCTACGGTATTCAAATTAACAACGAGTATAGAGATGAAATCGGCGATATGGTTGAATCCATTAACGAAATGTCGCTGAAAATTGCTCAAACCGAGAAGATTCAAGCGGGCTTCATTTCGTCAATTTCACATGAGCTCAGAACGCCACTGACAGCTATAACCGGTTGGGGAGAAACACTGTCGTATAGTGAAGACCTTAATGATGAGTCCAAGCGTGGTATTGATATTATACTCAAGGAAGCTCGCAGACTTACTAAAATGGTTGAAGAACTGCTTGAGTATACTATGCTTGAAGGCGGACGCTTTACATTAAATGTAGCTCAAATTGACATTGCTGCCGAGCTGGAGGATGCGATATTTACTTTCAGAGAGCTGCTTCATCAGGATGAGCTGGAGCTTGATTATCGTAATGACCTTCATGAAACTGTTTTAATATCGGGAGATTCCAACAGATTAAAGCAGGTTTTCTTAAATTTATTTGATAATGCAATTAAATATGGACGAGAAGGCAAGAGAATTGAAATTCATATCGGGACATCTGATGATGATATTGTTATATCTATACGAGATTTTGGTCCGGGAGTTGCTGAAGACGAGCTTGAAAACCTTAAAATGAAATTTTATAAGGGAAGCAACTCAAAAGAAAGAGGCAGTGGTATCGGTCTTGCCGTTTGTGAGGAGATTATTAAGTATCACGGCGGACAATTAGAGCTTTCTAATGCTGAACATGGTGGTTTTTTAGTAACAATTACTCTTCCCACTACCGATTTAGCCTCCGAGTAAGGAATACTGCTCATTATGTAATGTTTATATTAGCAACAGTTAAGTGAGAGAAAAATTTATGTCAGAGAATAAAAACAGTAAGGACTTTAGAACGTCTATCGGCGGTCAAGCTCTCATAGAAGGGGTCATGATGAGGGGTCCGAAGAAGCTTGCGATAGTGGTAAGGACAAACGAGGGTCTTGTAGAGAAGACTGAGGAGTTTGTACCAATTAAAGATAAATACCCGATTTTAGGTTTTGTCTTTATAAGAGGGGTTGTCAATTTTATTAACTCAATGAGAATTGGCATTAGCTCTATTATGTACTCAGCGGATAAGATACCGGAAGAGGAGCAGGAGAAACCATCCAAGTTTGATGCTTGGGTTGAGAAAAAACTTGGCAGTGAAAGAGCAGAAAAGGTAATCATTACTGTCGCAGTTGTGGTGGGTGTGATATTCTCAATTGGTCTATTCATGCTACTGCCGACATTTCTTGCAGGGTTGGTATCACAGTTTGTGGAAAACGTGATACTTAGGAACTTAATTGAGGGTTTATTGCGAATAACAATCTTCCTTTCATACCTCTGGGCAACTACAAAATTAAGTGCCATAAAAAGACTGTGGGCATATCATGGAGCAGAGCATAAGGCGATTTATTGCTATGAAAAGAATCTGCCGCTGACAGTGGAGAATATTCAACAGCAATCCTCCTTACATCCTCGCTGCGGAACCAGTTTTCTCTTTATTGTTATGCTTGTCAGCATATTGGTTTTCTCGTTTACCTCGTGGAATAACTTACTTGTTCGATTTGCCCTTCGGATAGCACTGTTGCCGCTTGTTGTTTCAATCAGCTTTGAGATTATAAAACTGGCAGGAAGATATGACAATATCCTTACCAGAATTATATCTGCTCCGGGGAAGGCTCTCCAAAGATTTACGACCAGTGAACCGGATGATGAAATGGTCGAGGTTGCAAAAAGAGCAATAGAGTTGGTTATACCGGAGGATGAAAAAGAAGCAGTTTGGTGAGAATTTGATGAGAACAGGTGCTAATACACCAAAAACTAACAGGGCAAAAGGTAAGGACAACTGAGACAGGAATAAGTAAAGCATGGAAACGTATAACGATGTATACTTAAGGGTGCGAAAAAGACTAAAAAATGCCGGAATTGATGCCGGTGAGTTCGAAGCAAGGTTAATTGTATCTTACTGTGCAGGAAAAACTCGTGAGGAAATGCTGGCAATTGGAAAAATATTTGCAACAGACCCAAAGATTAAGCAAAAAATCGAAGAGAGTGTAGAAAGAAGACTGAGCGGAGAACCTTTGGCATATGTTCTTGGCGAATGGGAATTCTACAGCTTACCGCTTTTAGTTAATGAAAATGTCCTGATTCCAAGAATTGATACGGAGTTACTGGCACAGGAAGCTATAAATCTGTTAAGACGTAAGGTATGGCAAACAAGAATGCTCGACCTTTGTTGCGGAAGCGGCTGTATCGGATTAGCAGTAGCTGCAAATGTTCCCGACTGTAGAATAGTCATGATTGATTCATCAGAAGCTGCCTTAGCCGTCAGCAGACAGAATATGATAAAAAATAATCTTAGTCGGCATATAACAGCTATGGATGCGGATATATTAATAAAGCCACCGGCGATTCTTGGGGAGTTTGATGTTATTGTCAGTAATCCACCATATATTCCAACGAATGATATTCAAGCATTGGACAAATCGGTAAAGGATTATGAACCCCTTATGGCACTTGACGGCGGCGAGGACGGACTTGACTATTTCCATGCAATTGCAGGAAACTGGAAAAAACTATTAAAACGAGGCGGACATCTGGCTTTTGAGTGCGGAGAAGGTCAATCGGCAGCAGTACGTTATATATTAAAGCAAAACGGTTTTGGAGATATTAAAACATATAAAGATACCTTGGGTATTGAACGGGTTATAACAGGAATGATTAAATAATGGAGGAAAAATAACATGGCTGAGAAGAAAAAGTATATCCCTGCTATCCCTGCAAGTGACAAGAAGAAGGCTCTGGAGACTGCTTTGTCGCAAATAGAAAAGAATCACGGAAAAGGTTCTATAATGCGAATGGGCGACAGACAGGCTGTTAATGTCGATGCGATTTCTACGGGTTCAATTTCGCTTGATTTGGCGCTCGGAATCGGTGGAGTACCGCGAGGCAGGATTATTGAGATATATGGTCCTGAGTCGTCGGGTAAAACAACACTGGCACTGCATATTATTGCCGAAGCTCAAAAAGCCGGTGGTGAAGCCGCTTTTATTGATGCTGAGCATGCTCTTGAGCCGGCATATGCAAGAGCACTTGGTGTTGATATTGAAAATCTGCTTATTTCTCAGCCTGATATGGGTGACGATGCACTGGCAATATGTGAGGTGCTGGTACGTTCGGGTGCTGTTGATGTGGTAGTAGTAGACTCTGTTGCTGCTCTTGTTCCGCGAAGTGAGGTCGAGGGTGATATCGGTGATGCCAGCGTTGGCGTGGTAGCAAGGCTTATGTCGCAGGCACTTCGTAAGCTTGCCGGTTCAATTTCAAAAACAAATTGCGTTGTTATTTTCATTAATCAACTTAGAGAAAAAATCGGTGTTACCTACGGTAATCCGGAAACAACTCCGGGTGGGCGTGCTCTTAAGTACTTCTCGAGTGTCAGAATTGATGTAAGACGCTCTGAGTATATCAAAGACGGAGCCGAGCATGTTGGAAACCGCACTCGTGCCAAGGTTGTAAAGAACAAGGTTGCTCCCCCGTTTCGTGAGGGTGAGTTTGACATTATGTTTGGTGAGGGTATTTCAAAGTACGGCGAGCTTGTTGACCTTGGCGTAAAGCTTGAAATTATTGAAAAAAGCGGAGCGTGGTATACGTTTAATGAGCTTCGCTTCCAAGGCAGAGACAATGTTAAGGATTATTTGAAAGAAAATCCTGACGCTTCTGACGAGCTTGAGGCGGCTATTCGCCGTGACTCACAAAAATTAATGACTCCGCAGGAAATGGCAGCGGCTAAAGCCGCAGGCAGAGCCATCGATATCGATGCGGAAGACTTTGAAGGATAATCAAAAGCAGCACCCCTCGCTTTGATACATAAGTGAAATTATGGAAAACATTGAATCAACTAAAAAACGTGCTTTGAAAATTCTTGGGAATCGTAATTTCTCCGAGAAAGAGATGATTAAACGACTGGTATCTAAGGGTGAATCTCAAGAGGATTCGGAAGAAGCTGTTGCTTGGCTCGTTGAAATGGGGTATATCAATGACTCTGACTATGCCACTTTGATTGTCAGACATTATGCATCAAAGGGGTATGGTGAAGCCAGGGTTCGAGATGAGCTCTATAAGCGTGGAATTCCAAGAGATTTATGGGATGAGAACCTAGCAATGCTTGATGGTGAAGAGTCTGCTGATGCGGCATTCGAGTTTTTGAAGAAAAAGCTTCGTGGAAGCAATGATAAGGATGATTTGCGTCGGGCATCCGACGCATTAGTCCGTCGCGGATTTAGCTATGACGGTGCAAGAGCGGCGGTAAATCGATATTTAGAAGAAACAAGGCAGGGGGACGGTTCATCTGTCTTATTTGGAGAAGATGATGACTAAAAATGATAATATATACAACAAGACAGATGAACCGTCCCCCTGTCTTCCCTGTCTTGAGTCGCTTGGAAAAGTAGGGATAATATCTCTGGGGTGTTCAAAAAATCGTGTGAACACCGAACAAATGATGTTTTTACTCAGCTCCGCCGGGTATGAAGTGTCTGGTGATATAAGTGGAGCAGATGTTGTATTATTAAATACCTGCGGGTTTATCGAAAGTGCCAAGGCTGAAGCCGTTGAAACTATTATAGAGCTTCTCGATGATAAAAAAGATGGTAGTATTGGCAAGCTTGTTGTTGCAGGCTGCTATCCGGAGCGATATAAAGAGACAATATTAGAAGAACTGCCGGAAATTGATGCCGTAATCGGCACCGGCAGTTTTGATGATGTTGTAGATGTCATTAAAAAAGCACAACACCTGTCCCCTTGCTTTTTTGGAGATATAAACGCTCCGGTTAGTGAAACACCAAGAATTTTGTCTACATCTTCTGCTTGGGCATATCTTAAAATTGCTGAAGGCTGTGATAATCGTTGTGCTTATTGCTGTATTCCCGATATTCGAGGAAAATTTCGCAGCCGTATGATAGAAAATATTGTTGACGAAGCGAAAAGGCTTGCTGATAACGGGATTAGGGAGCTTATTGTTGTTGCACAGGATGTGACAATGTATGGGCTTGATGTTTATGGGAAACGGCGGCTTTCCGACTTGCTGCTGGAATTAAATAAGATAGATAAGCTTAATTGGATACGGCTTCATTACTTATATCCCGATGAGTTTGATGATGAGCTTATTGACGTAATTGCAAAAAGTGGTAAAATACTAAAGTATCTGGACATACCTATTCAACATATTAGTGATATAATTCTAAATAAGATGCGCAGGCGTGGGTCAGGCTTAGAAATCAGAGAGTTGATAAAACGACTGCGTGAGCAGATACCCGGTGTGGTTATCAGAACAAGCCTGATTACAGGGCTTCCGGGTGAAGGAGAAGATGAGTTTAATGAGATCTGTGAGTTTCTGCGAGAGTACGAGTTGGAGCGAGTAGGTGTGTTTGCATACTCTCCCGAAGAAGGAACTGATGCAGCTCTTATGGAAAGACCAAGCAAAGAGATTGCAGAGAATCGTGCGGATGAGCTCTTGGAACTGCAGTCATATATAATGCAAAAGTGGAACGAAAGCAGAATAGGGACAGTTACAGATGTTATTTTTGAAGACATAGCAGCTGAAATAGACGGCAAAGTGTACAATTTGGCAAGAAGCTTTGCGGAATCGCCGGAAATAGACGGATATATTTTAGTCGAAGAAACACAGAGGCAGCACCCTTATCTCAAGACTGGGGAAATGTTCTCCTGCCGTATAACCGGGATATTTAATGGAGAACTGATAGGTGAGTTAATATGAACACAGCAAATAAGTTAACAATGGTTAGGGTTATTCTGATACCTGTTTTTTTAGTATTACTGTATCTTGATTTTGAGTTTATACTTTTTGGCATTTCTATAACCAGCAATTATCTGGCACTTGCTGTCTTTTGTATCGCGGCATTAACGGATATTGCTGATGGTGTTGTCGCGAGGAGACGAAATCAAATCACCGATTTCGGCAAATTTATGGACCCGCTTGCCGATAAGGTTCTTACGTTTGCGGCAATGCTTTGGTTTATTGAAATAGGAATAATGCCTGCATGGCTTGTGCTGATTGTTATTGTCAGAGAGTTTATGGTAACGGGAATGAGGCTTGTGGCTGCAGCCAAAGGGCGTGTTATAGCCGCAACAATTTCAGGTAAGGTAAAGACCTTAGTAACTGTTATCTGCCTTATATTGATGTTTTTACCTCTGACTCAATGGATGCTGATAGTTTGCTGGGTTTTGATAGGTGTAACAACTGTTTTTTCAGGAGTTGAGTACTTTGTGAAAAACAGGGATATAATGAAATTGGATATGTAAAGAAAAAGCATGGAAGAAAAAAGAGAACAGCAAAAAAGTAATGACATTCAAAAAAACTCAATGGATTTGGAATATGATGAGGTTTTAACAGCATTTGATTCCAAAATAAAGAAAAAGACTCGGAAATCCGGAAAAATACCGTGGGTTGTATTTGTGGCAATCGGAGTCGGGTTATGCATTATTATATTCGCATTTGCTAATGAAGCGAGAGCAAATAGGGAGGCAAACAATCCGTTCTCCGACCATCCTCTTACCAGATTTGAAGCACAATCGGAGATTAACCGGCTCAGTTGGGTCGAGCAGGATTTTTTGACAGTCAATGAGTTTTCAAGACCCGGGACAAGGCTTGAGGAAATTAACGGGATTGTAATCCATAATATCGGAAATCCAAATACAACCGCACGTCAGAATAGAAATTATTTTGAAAACCTTGCAACTACTCAAGAAACTAAGGTAAGCAGCAACTTTATTATTTGTATGGACGGAACGATTCTGCAATGTGTTCCTGTTTATGAGATAGCATATGCTTCCAACCATAGAAACGACGATACTATTTCAATCGAAATATGCCATCCGGATGATACCGGAAAATTCACACAGGAATCCTACGATGCCGCTGTACGCCTTACAGCTTGGCTTTGTTCTAAGTTCTGGCTGACATCCGAGGACGTAATAAGACACTTTGACGTTCAAGGCAAAGAATGCCCGAGATACTTCGTAGACCACCCAAACGCGTGGGAGCAGTTTAAAGCAGATGTACAAAAGGCGATTGACGAGGGGTAGGTACGCAGTGAGCGAGCAGTGAGGGACGGTGCCTTCTGCTTTACATTTGCGTGATTGTTGTGGTAAAATAGCCGAAATGCAAATGTGGAGCAAATTGTGCTATGAAACGGGAAACGGGTAGTTTAGTGCTATTTTTGTCTAAGACAGTGTTATTTTTTGCTGTCTTGGCTTTGTTTTATGCAGGGCTAAGGTTTTTTTATGCAGAAACTCCGTATTTTTTCTGGGGATATGTGATTGTATTACTTCTTTATACGGCGATTTTGTATATGATTAGTAGAATTTATAACGGATTTAATTTTGGTAATGTAAGTTTGCAGGAAATCATACTTTCATGGGTCTTGTGCCTTGTGTTTGCAAATGGTTTCCTATATTTCATTTTAAGCCTTCTGTCAATGGAAATGCTTTCTGTGCTTGGTGTCGGAGTTATTTTGGTTGCTCAAGTCGCATTTGTTATTCCCATGGCAGCACTGATTAATAAAGTTTATTTCATACAAAATCCTGCACACAAATCCGTAATAATATATGGTGAAGCTGAGAAGCTCGATGAATTTTGCAGTATTGTTATGATGCAGAGCAATAAATTTAAGGTAGACCATGTAATTTCACAAGATGCCGAGACAGGCAGGGTGCTCGATGTTATTGACAGAGCCGAGTCTGTTTTTTTCCTGAATGTTGATGAGAAAAAGCAAGATGGGCTTTTTGAATATTGTTATTTACACAATAAGCACACATATATTTTGCCGACATTTTCGAGCATTTTAGTTAATACCGCAAGTACTTTATGGCTCTCGAATACTCCTGTATTTTCCCTTAAAAGTCCCGAGCCGGATATGAGTACACAGATGTTAAAGAGGTTTATGGATGTATTAATATCTTTTCTTGGGATTATCATTTCGGGGATACCTATGATTATTATTTGGTTGGCAGTCAGGTTATATGATAGTCATCCGGCAGTCTACAAGCAGGTTAGAATAACAAGAGGTGGCAAGAAATTTACACTTTACAAGTTTAGAAGTATGCGTCCGGATGCAGAGGATGACGGTGTGCCGAGGCTTGCTGCAATGGATGATAACAGGGTTACTCCGTTTGGTCGTTTCATTCGAAAGACAAGGCTTGATGAGCTTCCTCAGCTCTTTAATGTTCTTTCAGGCTCAATGTCGATAGTTGGTCCTCGCCCCGAAAGACCTGAAATTGCCAAGCAATATGAAGAAATTTACCCGAACTTTGCATTTAGAACAAAAGTAAAAGCAGGTATAACAGGCTTTGCACAAATTTACGGGCGTTACAATACTTCACCCGAAGAAAAGCTTTTCTTAGATATCATGTATATAGAAACATTTTCTATCTTGGAAGATATAAAGCTGATACTGCAGACGGTGAAGGTTATTTTCCAAGGCTCCAGTACTGAGGGTGTAGAGGGTGATTCAACGACAGCGATGTGGAAATGAGAGTTTGATGATAAAGTTCACACTTTTGATGTGTTTATATGAAAAAGAAAATCCGTTGTACTTAAAGGAATGTCTTAAAAGCATCAATAACTTAAGCATATATCCGAATGAGTTAATTATTGTTAAAGACGGACCTTTAACTGATGAGCTTGACAAAGTAATTGAATCTCATGATTTTCCAGAGGACATTCAACTAAAAATCGTCGCATTACCGGAAAATGTTACACTTGGTCCTGCACGAGCTGAAGGTGTAAAAAAGGCTGAAAATGACTGGGTAGCAATAATGGATAGTGATGATATTTGTAAACCAGACCGATTTGAAAAGCAAATAAGCCTTATTGAAAACAACACCAAACTGGGATTAATAGGCGGTCAAATAGCCGAATTTATTGACATTCCCGAGCAAGTAAAGACAGCCAGAGTTGTGCCGACGGAAAATGAAGATATAGTCCGTTTTGCAAAAACACGAAGTCCATTCAATCATATGACAGTAATGTTTAAACGTGATGAAGTCTTAAAGGCGGGTAATTACCGCTTTTTCCCGCTGTTTGAGGACTATGATTTATGGACAAGAATGATAAAAAATGGTACAATATGCGCTAATCATTGTGATGTGCTGGTTGATGCCCGAATCAGTCGTGACACATATAACCGGCGACGTGGCATAGGATACATAGGCTCCGAATGGCGAATGCAAAAGCAGCTTAAAAAGCTTGGATTGATTAATACAGTCGAATTTATCCGAAATGTCTCAATACGCATACCTGTGAGATTACTTCCGGGCAGTATGCTGTCAGGGATATATAAAATGTTTACAAGAAAATCAGTTAAAGGGAGAAACAGATGAAAGTCTGTGCCGGGATAGTATTATTTAATCCGGAAATAGATAAGCTAAAGCAGAACATAGCTGCTATATCAAATCAGGTGGACACAATTGTACTGCTGGATAATGCCTCGGATAATGCTGAAGAAATACAAGAGCAGTTTAATGAAGAAAGGTTTATTTGGATTCGTAATGAAAAGAACTTAGGAGTTGCGACAGGATTAAATCAAATAATAAATTATGCGGCTCAGAGTGGCTTTAAATGGGTATTAACACTCGATCAGGACAGTGTGTGCGGAGAACAGCTTGTTGAAAAGCTGCTGGCAGTAGGCGAAGATGGCGAAGAAAATAATATAGCAATGGTTTCACCACAGGTTATTGAACAGGGGCTAGCAAACCTCGAAGACAACACTGAGGCAAAGCTTGCTGTAAATTTGGAAACAAAACCTGTTAAACAATTACAAGAAGAAAAGGTATCGTTTTGCATTACATCGGGTTGCTTGACAAATGTTAGTGCAATACAGGAAATCGGTGGATTTAATGACTGGCTGTTCATCGACTTTGTTGATTATGAAATGTGCATTAGACTTAGACACAAGGGATATCAAATTATCAAAATAAACACGGCTGAGCTTTATCAGGAGTACGGCTTAAAAACAGTAAGCAGGCGAATATTTCATAAAAAGTATATTTATCATAATTACACTCCACACAGGGTTTATTACCAGGCAAGAAACACAATGTATATGCTCAGAAAGTACGGTGCTGATTTTAAACCAAACCCATTTTTGCAGTATTTTCGCCCGATTATTACGTTTTCTGTAAAATTTATTTTCGAACCCAAAAGATTTAAAAGGCTTTCTGCATTTACAAGGGGATATTTTACCGGATTATTTATGAAAATCCGATAAACATATATAAGAGGTACGTTGGTATGAAAGGTATTATATTAGCAGGCGGAGCGGGGACACGGCTCTATCCGCTTACACAGGTAACAAGCAAGCAACTGCTGTCGGTCTACGATAAGCCGATGATTTTTTATCCCCTATCAACGCTTATGCTTGCAGGCATTAAGGATATTCTGATAATTTCAACACCCGAGGATTTGCCGAACTTTTCGAGACTTTTAGGGGATGGCAGCAATTTGGGGCTTCGATTCTCATATAAAGTACAGCCATCACCGGATGGTCTTGCACAGGCATTTATTCTTGGTGAAGAATTTATAGGCGATGATAGCTGTGCTATGGTGCTTGGGGATAACATTTTTTATGGGAATGGATTTTCCGGGATGTTGCAAAAAGCTGCTGCTAAGAGCACCGGTGCAACAGTTTTCGGATATTATGTTGATGACCCTGAAAGGTTTGGAGTTGTGGAGTTTGACCAGAACGGTCAAGCAATAAGTCTTGAGGAAAAGCCAAAAAATCCCAAATCAAATTATGCTGTAACAGGTTTGTACTTCTATGATAATAAGTGCGTTGAATATGCTAAGAATCTTAAGCCGAGTGCCCGTGGTGAGCTTGAGATCACAGACCTTAATCGTATTTATTTAGAGGATGGAGCATTGGAGGTTACAACACTTGGGCGTGGTTTTGCATGGCTTGATACGGGAACGATTGATAGTCTGATGGACGCTTCAAACTTTATTATGGCTGTTGAGAAAAGGCAGAGTATTAAAATTTCGGCAGTAGAAGAAATTGCATATCGCATGGGATTTATTAATATTAAACAGCTTGAAATACTTGCTGAGGGGTACGGAAAATCACCGTATGGTGAGTATCTAATGAAAGTTATCAGCGGTAAGATTAAATAAGCAAGCCATGAGGAAACCTTAATGACAGTAACAGAAACAAAACTAAAAGGTGTATATATTATTGAACCTCAGGTATTCGGAGATGCTCGGGGTTGGTTTATGGAAACTTACAGCAAAAAAAAGACACCGCAGATAGATTGTGAGTTTGTACAGGATAATCAGTCTTTTTCGGCTCAAAAAGGCACACTGCGAGGAATCCACTTCCAAAAGCCACCCATGGAACAGGCAAAGCTGCTTCGCTGCACAAGAGGTGCGGTACTGGATATAGCGGTTGATTTACGTCCCGGTAGTGAGACGTATAAAGAATGGGTAAGTGTTAAGCTTTCGGCAGAAAACAAGAAACAGTTCTTTATTCCGAGAGGTTTTGGTCATGGGTTTATCACTTTGACAGATGATGTTGAATTTCTCTATAAAACTGACAATTATTACAGTCCTGAGCATGACAGTGCAATTTTATGGTCAGACCCGGATATAGCAGTTGATTGGGGCACAGACAGTCCGATTGTATCTGAAAAGGATAAGATAGCACCATTACTTAAGGAGATTAATCTATGAAAATATTGGTAACAGGCGGAGCGGGGTTTATCGGCGGGAATTTTATCCACGATACTATAGAGAATTATCCTGAGGATGTGATTATTTGTGTTGATAATCTGACATATGCGGGGAATATAGAGACTCTTGCACCTGTGGCGGACAATAGGAATTTCTATTTTGAGAAAGCTGATATTGCGGATGCAGTTGCAGTTAGGGCAATTTTTGATAAACATCACCCGGATTATGTTGTTAATTTTGCAGCCGAGAGCCATGTGGACAGAAGTATTACCGACCCGGGTATCTTCTTGAGAACTAATGTACTGGGTACTCAGGTTTTATTGGATGCTTCTCGTGAGTTTGATATAAAGAGGTATCACCAGGTTTCTACAGATGAGGTATATGGCGATTTGCCGCTTGATAGACCCGATTTATTGTTTACTGAGGAGACACCGATACATACCTCCAGTCCTTATTCCGCATCCAAAGCGGGAGCGGATTTACTTTGTCTTGCATATGCAAGAACGTATAAAATGCCGATTACAATTTCGCGGTGCAGTAATAATTACGGCCCTTATCATTTTCCCGAAAAGCTTATTCCGCTTATGTTAATAAATGCCATGCAGGATAAACCTCTGCCTGTGTACGGCAAAGGTGAGAATGTTCGTGATTGGCTGTATGTCGTAGACCATTGCCGTGCAATAGATTTGATTGTGCGTAAGGGTACAATCGGTGAGGTGTATAATATCGGCGGACATAATGAGAGAACAAATATAGATGTTGTAAAAGCGATACTTCATCAGCTTGGGAAGCCTGAATCACTTATAAACTATGTCACTGACCGCCCCGGTCACGATATGCGTTACGGCATTGACCCGACTAAAATTAACAATGAGCTTGGTTGGCTACCGGAGACGAAGTTTGAAGACGGGCTTAGTCTAACGATTGAGTGGTACAAGGATAACCGTAAGTGGTGGCAAAATGTGCTTGATGGAGAGTATACGAAGTATTATGAAAAGATGTATGGTGATAGATGATTAAGGAATACTATGGATAAAACCAAAGCAAAAAAACTGCAAAAGTTTTATGAAAAAAGCTTGCTTGAAGCGATGGCTTTTTGGTCAAAGCATGCTCCGGATGAAGAGTATGGCGGTATTTTCACGTGTCTTGACGAAAAAGGTGAGATTTACAATACAGACAAATCGGTTTGGTTTCAAGGCAGGGCACTTTGGATGTATTCACGCCTTTATAATACGTATGAAAAACGGGAAGAATGGCTTGATGTTGCAAAAAATATCTACCGCTTCCTAGACAATAATTGTGCAGATGAAAGCGGTAAAATGTACTTCACAGTGACACGAGAAGGAAAACCTTTGCAAAAACGCCGCTACGTCTTCAGTGAAACATTTGCGATAATAGGTTTGGCAGAGTATTCAAGGGCATCGGGCGATAAGGCAGCACTGGAAAAAGCAAAGAAATTGTTTGAAAAAGTGCTGTCGATATACAGAGACCCAATGGGTATAACACCAAAAATAGACCCGAATACAAGAGTCACAAAAAACCATTCAATGCCAATGATGCTGCTTGCAACATTGCAAATCCTGCGGGAAGTAGAGCCGGAACCTCATTATGATGATTTAGCAATGGAATTCGTAAACACGATATTCAAAGACTTCTACAAGCCTGAATATAAAGCACTTTTTGAAAATGTGGGATTGAACGGAGAACGGCTGGACTCTCCGCAAGGACGCCTGATAAACCCCGGGCATGCAATAGAAACATCATGGTTTATTATGCGTGAGGGTCTGTATCGTAATGATAAGGTTATGACTAAGACAGCAATCGAGATACTCGAATGCTCACTGGAAATCGGCTGGGATAAAGAACATAGCGGCATATTAAGCTTTGTTGATATAGAAAATAAACCACCTGAGCAACTGGAATGGGATATGAAGCTTTGGTGGCCGCACACAGAAGCATTATATGCAGCCTTGCTTGCTTATAGAATAACAGGAGAGAAAAAGTACGAAGAGTGGTTTGATAAAATACACGACTACTCATTTTCTCACTTTGCAGACACCAAGCACGGCGAATGGTACGGCTACCTTCACAGAGACGGCACAGTATCAAACACACTAAAAGGCTCAATCTGGAAAGGTCCGTTCCATCTTCCTAGGGCACTATTGCTATGTGTAAATGTTCTCGCAGGAGAGCTTAATTTACTATAATGTCAGGAGTTATGAGAACAGATGATTATAGTTACAGTAGCTGCGGAGTAGTTGGGAACAGAAGTTGTATTAGACTTGAAAAAAGATTAGGAGTTTAGCTCGATGAATCAAATTATTAAGAAAACTCTGCTTTCCATTTCTCCGATAAAAAAGGAGATATGATGAACTGGAAAAACTTCGGAGTGAAAATACTAGCTTACGTAAGGGTTATATAATCGATCTCATCAATTGCAAATTACAGAAATATAAGCAGCTACCAATCGGAGAAGAAAAAGTAATAGAACATCGAAACAGAAACTTTTCCTATGTTCATGCTGATGTAACAAATTATTGTAATGCAAAATGTATTTTCTGCATAAACATTAAAAAAGGTGAGCCAATAAATTTAACAAAGGAACTATTTGCAAAATATATTGTAATTAATAAATCGAGATTATTTCTCGTAAAACCAAAAATTGAAGTAGAAATGAAACCTCGTATCTACAGGGAAAATGAAAAGGAAATACTTTTTTGTCTCATTAATTTATGTGAGTTTGATATAGATAGCCTTGATGAGTTGCTCATCGAAGCAGCTACCCTTGTGGATAATAAGTTAAAATCTATTTGCATTGCTAAAATAAACATATCATGACTTAAAGTGCAATAAATGGGGATGTTAAATGGTACTTGTAACAGGAGCTGTGGGACAACTAGGGACTGATATTGTTCTTGAGCTGGAAAAAAGAAATATTAAGTGCATTTGTGTCGACAACCGGACAGAGGATCTGCCCTCTTGTCTTAATCTTGATATCACATATGAAAAGGCTGTGTACACATTTATAACAGAGAAAAAGCCACAGAGTGTTATTCATTGTGCGGCATATACTGCTGTTGACAAGGCTGAAGATGAGTCAGAAGAATGCTTTAAAGTCAATGCAGAGGGTACTGAGAATATTGCAAAAGCATGCAAAGAGGTTGGTGCTGAACTGATATACATTAGTACTGATTATGTGTTTAGTGGTGAGAGTGATAAACCATATGAAACCGATGCGGTCAAGAGTCCGGTTTCTGTATATGGGAAGAGCAAACTTGCCGGCGAAGAAGCAGTTTTAAAGCACTTGGATAAGTACTATATTGTTAGGATTTCGTGGGTATTTGGAGAGCATGGCAATAATTTTGTGAAGACAATGCTAAGGCTTGCCGAAACAAGAGAAGAACTAAACGTAGTCAGCGACCAAATAGGTAGTCCGACATATACACCCGATTTAGCAATCCTACTATGCAATATGACATTATCTGGAAAATACGGCACATATCATGCGACAAATGAAGGGTTTTGTTCATGGGCTGAGTTTGCAGAAGAGATTATGAGGCAGAGTGGAAGTGATTGTAATATTAATCCAATACCGACTGAGCGGTATCCAACAAAGGCGGTAAGACCGAAGAACTCGAGGTTGTCAAAGAAGAGCTTGGATGAAGCGGGGTTCGCAAGGCTGCCAACATGGCAGAATGCGTTGGAGAGGTATTTATGCAAGTAACTGCAGTTAGAGATAAAATAAAGTCTTTAATGAGATTTGAGAAGCACATTATAACAAGTGTGGTTGTTGTTTTTGCTTGCTCATTTTTTTTGGCAGTTATTGGAGAACGTATTTATACACTGGGACGGAATAATCTGCTTGAAGTGATTTTTAGCTCAGCTTCTCAATCGGGATCGTTGGATTTTATTATTGAATACTCGATGATGTCGTTTGTACGGATAATTTTCCTATTTATAATAGCATTCTTTTTATTGACACATTTCGTAGTAAAAATATCGGATTTTTATAGTTTTATATATAAATATAGATATGCTATTGCCGGTATAGTTTTTCTTGCATTAGTGGCAGGGAAAATACATTTTTCGTCAGTATCGATGTACGATTATTATACTCAAACCGGGTTCGGTTCTGAATTTGCAAATCCAATTTTTGGTATACCAAGAGGGATACGGTCTGATGAATGGCTGGTTGTTACTCCTGTGCAACTGGCAGCACAGTATCCGCCTGATGCATATGGTGTGTATAACCAATTGGTTCGAGGTGCGGAAACCTTAAATCTTGCGCATTTTGGGATGCATATCAGTTTTGCAACTCTTGCATTTCCTTTACATATCTTCTTCCTGTTTGGAGCAGAGTATGGTATAAGTGCAATATGGGTCGGAACTTTGATAGTGACCTTTATGGTTTCGTTTGAGTTTGCATATATAATATCAAGAAAAAACAAGCTGCTGGCATTTACTGGAGCTTGTTTGATTACTTTCTCACCGTTTTTCCAATGGTGGTCACACGTTCCATTCGTAATGACCGGACTGGGTACAATTGTTTGCTTTTATTATTTTATCAACTCCGATACAAAACTAAAGAGGATTTTATTTGCATTTGGTGTTGCTACTTTCTTTTTGCAATTTACTATTGGGAATATATATCCTGCTTGGCAGGTTCCGGCTGCATATCTTTACTTAGGCATTGCCACTTGGATTATTGCTACAAATTGGGAGAAAATCAAGAAGTTCAAGATTTTCGATTGGAGTATTTTTGGAGCAATGCTTCTGCTTATTGCTGCAGTAATAGTTGTATTTTTCATAGAAAGCAGAGAGTATATTTCTATTATATCAAACACCGTTTATCCGGGAGATAGGCGGGATTTTGGGGGTGGCAGCTTCACATATACCGTGAATCGTATGATGAACGGAGGGGTATTTGCGCCATTATCAAGTTTTATGGCTTTTATAGGAGTAAATGTCTGTGAATTTGGAGGAATTTATACACTATTCCCAATACCAATCCTATTTACAATTTATACAATGATAAGAAAGCGTATCACTGATTCGTTTAGCCTTATATTAATTGGAATCTCTTTGTTTTTTGGAACGTATATCCTTATCGGGTTGCCTGCATGGCTGGCAAACTTTACATTTTTATCTCTTTCTACTACATCCCGCGCAATGGATGTTTTAACATTCATACAAGTATTTATACTTATTCGCACTATGTCAATATTTAAAGCTGAGATTGATGAACACGACAAACGGATTAAAGTCGGGATTTTACTCGGAGCAGTTATAACAGGAGCACTTCTTACATATACAGCAATATTTTTTCACACAAGAACATTTGTAAACCCGATAAATTATATATATTGTACAATCCATTTTATCGGATTTACTGTTATTTCATATTGTATTTATGATTATCAAAAATGTAAGCATATTTTTAAGTCAGCGTGTATTTATATGATTGTGTTATCAAGTGTTACCTGGATGTCGATCCATCCGATTATGAGCGGACTTGATGCAATTAAATCAAAACCATTATCAATTAAAGTTTCCGAGTTAGCTGTCAATACTGATGAAAAGTGGATTTCACTTGGCGGACTTGTTGATCAGTCGTTCTTAATCGCATCAGGAGCATCAACAATTAATTCTGTTAATACATATCCTAATCTAGACCTTTGGCACAAGTTTGATCCGAACCGAGAATATGAGTTTGTATATAATCGATTCGCTCATGTAGTTGCCGATTTGACAACGGACAAAACAAGCTTCACTCTTCACACATCTGATGTTATTATTCTTAATCTATCATATGATGACCTTGCTATTGCGGGAGTGAAGTATATTCATATAAAAGGGTCACTTGAGAACCATGAAAGCTTAGGACTTAGTTTAATTTACGATGAAGGTGGAGAACGGATTTATTCTGTGGAGGAATATAGATGAGCAGTTTATCACAAGAAAAGTCAAGCTTCTTAGATTTATTCAAGCAAAGCAAGTTGTATTGGATATGCACGTCCATCACAGCGGCACTTTGTTATGGGTTTACTATTACCAATGCTACGCTGCTGACGGATGATCTTGTATGGGAATCCCATTTTAATGAGCATGTGGTTTTGGCGGCACACCGATGGGGATATTTAATATTAAGAGATGTGTTTGACACGCTTATATATTTGTCTTATTGGCGTGCATTTTTAGGTCTTTTATTATTAATTGCGGGAATGACAATTTTTTGCGGGTTATATAAAAGGTACTCAGGTGGAAGATTTGATGATAAAGCAGCTGTGATTCTGACTTGTGTCGGAATATCTTTTCCATGGATAGCAGATATATTTGTTCTGACAACAGCAACTGTAGCGGTTGGCTGGATGGTAGTTTTGACAGCTATAAGTTTGTTTTTCGCATGCAGATGGATTATTGAAAAGAAACATTTTCTTAATCTGGTGCCTGGTACATTATTATTAAGCTATTCTATAGCTTTTTATGAGCCATCAGTTGTTTTATTTCTGGTAGGCGGGTTTTCGTTACTTTTAATTAAATCCATTTTTGATGAAGAAGCAAAAGGGTTTTTAAAGACACTATTAATGTCTATAAAAATAATAGCTATTGTCATCGCAGGTGTTATTGTTTGGAGACTTATTGCTGTCTTTTTCCAGTATCTGCTCTCTGTCAGTACAATTTACTATACAGAAAAATTAGTGTTTTATGACACGTCAAATGCATGGATACTTATTAAATCTTTTCTTTGGTTTTCATTGGGTTTCATCAGGTTGGTCATCCTTATGCCGTTTAGTGAGGGTGTGAGTGCTGTTAGTATTATTGTGTGGCTGGCAGCTGCACTATTGATACTAACCGGCTTGTTTTTATCCGTTAAGCATAAAAAACCGGCAATATGTTTTTTGGGTATAGCTACTGCGGTTTCGGCTTATGGAATGTATTTTGCACTTGGGAATGCATCGTTACTGAATCGATATGTATTTACATTTTTCTTACTAGTCGCATTTACACTCGCTCTTTTCTATGTGATTACCAGGGATATCGCATATAAGAAGTTTAAGGTAAGGTATTTAGTTTTATTTATTGCATTCTGGTTAGTTTTTGTACAATCCCGCGAAATGAATCAGGTTTATCATTTGGACTATGAGCGTCACGAAAGAGATGTAATGATACTGAATACAATTGTGCACGATTTAGGGGAATTACAAGAAAAACCTGTTGTTTTTGTTGGGTTTTTACCTGATGTAATGCCAACGCGAGATAGATTTGTGGGTGTTTCATTATTTACTATTAACCGTGATGCACCGTCTGTAGAGCTTGACTCATTTTGGATTGAAGCATTCTTTCGGACACAGAAATTTCCTTTACCTGCCAGAACAATATCGGTTGATGAAAACGAAGTTCGTAATCAAATTATAGGGATGCCGAATTGGCCTCAATATGGTTATATTAAGGAACTTGATGATTATTTTATTGTTAAGTTAGGACCATCGTTTTTTGATTGATGTTAAAGCTCTAGACTCTCATACATTCATGTGCTTTATCTAAAACCTTCATGACTTTAACACTTTGCTCACCACCGGATAATGATTGCGTGCCGGTTTTTATACAGTTTGCAAAGTGTTCAATGCTATTATAGAGAGCGTCTTCCTGTTGAATGTATGGTGAAAGAATATCGCCTGTGCGAACTTTATATTCATAAAGCCCATAATCATCATCTTCATCACGTCGTACTAGACCACAATCATAAATCGACAGTTTGTCCATATTTCGCAGGTCATCGAAGATGACCATTTTCTTTGTCCCGCAAACTAAGGTTGTACGTTCTTTTACAGGTGACACCCAGCTTGACTTAATATGTGCAATAAATCCATCGTATTTCATTGTTAAGAATGTAAGTGCCTCCTGTTGTCCATAAAGTGTCTCGCCGACTGCATGGACTGATATAGGCTCCATACCATTAGTCAGATAATCAATCACTGCTATATCATGAACAGCTAAATCCATCATGGCTGTTACATCCTTACGCACAGGACCAAGATTTGCACGTGAGACTTCGATGCTTGTTATCTCACCCAGCTCTCCCGAGTCTATAATTTTCTTTATTTGACGTATAATCGGATGGTATATCATTATATGGTCGCAGTGTAAGATAAGCCCTTTGTCTTTTGCTATATCTGTTAAAACTTGTGCACGTTCTGTATTTGTTGCAATCGGCTTTTCGATAAAAAGATGCTTCCCTGCGTTTAATATCTCTTTTGCCATCTCAAAGCTTGGCTCAGTTTGAACGGCGAGTATAAATGCATTTATATCAGAGGAGCCAAGAAATTCCTCATAACTTGCTTCATAGCGTACATTATCACCATACAGCGATTTGGCTCTTTCCAAATGCTTAGGATTCATATCACAGATAGCAACTAAGTTTAGATTGCCGCAACGTGCGACATTTCGGACAACATTTGCTCCCCAGTAGCCATAGCCGACATGTACAACATTCATTTATCTGTCTCCTCATGTTTATCATATATAAGTTCAACATCTCCACCAATGTTGACCGTTCCGATTAATTTTGCCGGAACACCTGCAATTATTGAATAAGCTGGAAATGATTTAGTTACTACCGCACCGGCACCTACAACGCTATGGTGACCAATTGTTATTCCTTTTAAAATTGTACTACCTGCTCCAATATGGCAATAATCTTCAATTATAGTCGGTAAGCGGTCTATATCTGTTTTTCCCTCGGATAATACTCGCTTTACTGTATCGTGTGTATAAATTTGAGCACCTGATGATATATCACAGCCGTCACCGATGGTTAGTCCCCCGCTACCGTCCAAAAGTGTAAAAGGACCAATCCACACGTCTTTACCTACTGTAACATTTCCTAATACTACACAGGAATCATAAATACTTGAACCCTCGCCAAAGCTTAGGAACTTTGCTTTTTCCCATCTGTCAGACAATAGTTCATTTGTGGGTAAGACTCTGTCCCATTTATTGTGCATCTCCTGCCTAAGCTCTAAAATGTGCTTTTTTAAATCATCCACTTAGCCTTCACCATACCATTTCAATGTTTGCTCCAAGCCTTCTTCAAACTTAACTTCCGGAGTAAAGTTTAAGATTTTCTCGGCAAGCTCGGATGATGCACATAACCGCCTTACATCTGCGGGACGAGCGGGACGGTAGTCAATCTCGCCTTTGTAGTCATAGTATTCGCATATACCCTTAATTATCTCGCTGATTGGGAGTTCTATTCCTGTTCCAAGATTTATAATCGTTCTGCGGCTTTTCTCGTTTTCGTATCCCTTGATTAATGCTTGAACCGTGTCTGAAACATAAATAAAATCGCGGGTTTGTGAGCCGTCACCTTCAATGATAGGTTTTTCATCGTTTAAAATTCGTCGGGCAGTTGCCGGTATTATTGCAGCCAGATTACCCTCGTTATTCTGCCTGGGTCCGTAATTATTAAACGGTCTTATAATCGAAATGTCTAGTGGATCTATGTTATAAAATGACTGTATCATCATGTCGGCTGCTGCCTTACCTGCTGCGTATGGAGTTGTCGGATTTAATGGATGTTTTTCATCCATAGGGGAGTAAAGTGCTGTTCCATATGCTTCTGACGAGCTGACTTGTATCAGCGTCTTGTATGCATTACTCTTTAGCAAACGCAACAGAGTATCTGCAAGATTTACATTTACCATAAATGCTGTATACGGGTTAAAAAACGAGTAATTAAGAGCAATTGTTGCAAGATTGAAAACAACCTCTATCTTTTCGTTTTCAATAATTGCACTCATTGTACCCAAATCAGAAGCGTCATCACGATATAAAACAATATTATTTATTGATTTAGAAAGATTTTCTTCTTTTCCGACAATAAAGTTATCTACGACAACTATATGTTCTGCATTTGCTTTTATTAAGCTATCAACAAGATGGCTGCCTATAAATCCGGCTCCCCCGGTTATTAAAACACGTTTTCCTTTTATTACAGGCATAAATAAGCCTCCTTCAGTTGCTTTACAACATAATCTTGCTCGGAATCAGTCATTTGGACATACAGCGGCAGCGTAACCGATAGTCTGTCACAGGCGTAGGAGTTTGGCAATGCTTCGGCTTCAATAGTATAGAGTTTTTTATAACAATCAAGTGTGTGTGATGCGTGTGTGCCCTGTCTTGTAGCAATGCCTTTTTCCTCAAGAATACCTAATAATCGGTCTCTCTTAATTCCGCCTTCAGTTGAGGATAACCCATTAAAGTTTAACATACAAACATAGCTTTGATACGTGTGGAAGTATCCTTCAGGTTCAACCGGTGTTTTAAACCATTCAATGCCGGAGAGCAGTTTATTATATCTCTGTGCTTTTGCTCGACGGGTTTCAAGTATAAAATCGAATTTTTCCATCTGAGCAAGCCCCATTGCCGCCTGAATGTCCGTCATTCTGTAATTATACCCTATTTCATCAAATGACGGGAGAAGGAAACCTTGATTATGATGTCTGGCAATTTCGCTTACTGATGCACCATGGCTGCGAAGCCCTCTTAGTTTGTCGGCAAGCTCTTTATTATCAGTTAATATCATACCGCCTTCACCTGTTGTTATTGATTTGCGCGGGTGAAAGCTTAAACATGAAGGGTTGCCGAATGAGCCTTGATGTTTGTCTCCGATTTTTGCACCAAGTGCACATGCGGAATCTTCAACTATTAAAAGATTGAATTCGTCTGCAAGAGCTGTCAATACGGGCATATCAGCACATAATCCGAATTGATGTACAATCAACATTGCAGTAAGAATATTATTATTGAGCTTACTAACCGGTTTGCCGTTTACCATTTCATAGTTGTCGACTATATATTTTCTTGCAGAGGCAGGGTCAATGCAGAAAGTCGCTTGATGAACATCAACAAAACGGGGATTAGCACCAGTATGTGCTATGGAATTTGCACTTGCTACGAATGTAAACGAGGGGACAAGAACATCTTGTCCTTTTTCGATGCCTAAGGCGTGCATAACTAAATGCAGTGCTGTTGTACATGAGGTTGTTGCTATTCCACATGAAACACCTTCATGATTTGCAACTGCTTTTTCAAAGTCTGCAACCTTTTGTCCCTGAGCAACCCATCCGCTTGCAACAACCTTTGAGATTTCATCGATTTCCCGATTGTCTGTATAGGGTATAATTACTGGTATGTTCATACTTGTTTGTTACCTTGTCCTTTCAGGTCTTCAACAGTATCAATAATAAATACCGGGCGTTTTCGTGCTGCGTCTAATGTACGCCAGATGTACTCTGCAACTATTCCGAGCGAGAAATTTGTTAATCCAAAACCAAGTAAAAGAATACTGATTAACGTCGGGAATCCCGATTCAAACTCATACCAGCCTGCTAATGAAGCTAATATTACCCACAGAGCGTATAAAAAGCCGGCAATAAACATCAATATACCCAGAAAACTAATAAGTCGTATCGGTGTATATGAAAATGCGATAAATGAATCGATAAAAAGTTTGATTTTCTTTGAAAACGTCCACTTTGACTTACCTTTATGCCGTTTATTTAAAGAAACATCTATGATTGCTCTGCTAAAACCCATGCTGACAATCTGCATATGGATTGATGAGTTATTCTCAATATTAGAGTTTATATAATCTCTTACCTTATTGCTGAAAAGGAAATTATTTGCTCCGCCTTTAGGGAAATCATGCATAACAAATCTTCTGAACAATGCTGTGCTGAGGGATGAGAAGACTCTTTCGGCCAAGGATATTTTAACCGATGCTTTGCGAGCTATTACAATTTCATAGCCATCACACGCTTTTGTGTACATTTCACCAATCATGGAAAATGGCTCTTGTAAATCAGCAGAGAAAAACATTGTGTAATTTCCGGTTGCTTGTGTTAACCCTGCTCTAATTGCAGCATGTGAGCCGAAATTTCTTGACAAGCGAACTATTTTTATTGGTACATAAGATGTAGTACTCTTAATAACCTGAATAGAATTATCAGTCGAGCCATCATCAACAAAAACAGCCTCGATAGAAAAGTCCTGAGAGGCTGCGTATTCATTTAGCTGATTTATAAGGTCAGCAAGGTTATCTTCTTCGTTTAGAAATGGTATTACCAGAGATATATCGGGCATAAAATTTACCTCATATATAAAACTACATATGTTTTCCGATGTGGATAACAAGTACTTTTCCATCCATTACTCCATCTTTTCCCGGATGAAAATAAATTCTGTCTTGCTTTAACGGTTGCCGATTTGCTTTCTTAAACTTTGTATGCATCTCACAACAAAGCTGCTCATTTCTTTTTAATGCTTCATTATAAAATTCTTTTGTTAAAGCCTTTACAGAACCACGAGAACCTTGAGGAGAACAATCTATACCTGTTTTTAATTTAAATTGTTCACCTATAACTCTATTACTATCACCATTCTTTCTATGCATACAAAAATCTGGATAATAATTACTTAAACAAGAAAGGTGAGTTATAATTTCTGATATAATGCTATTGAAATTATTATTTAATGTGTTTAAAGTTCTTTTCACATCAGGGTGAAAGGAGACATATTTAAAACACTCTTGCATATCTTTTGTAAATGCATCTTTTGTTTTTGACTCTGCTAAATATGATTGTTTCATTAGAAAATATGTGCAACCATCGTATACATATTTTTCGTTAATTCTGCAGAGACTAATTATATAGCACTTTGATCCATTAAAAGGGTTAACTTTTCCTCCCTGTTCTATTGATACATAATCTGATTCGGAAATATCTTGTGCTTTATCTATATAAATGCCTAACTCTCGCCTATCTTCATATGTTTCTATTGGCAATTTATCGTAAATCCAATCTATAAACTCAACGTTATTAACAGTGCCATTATACAACTTATCATTATTACAATAGTAAGTGGTATCGTACTCTTTCGATTCATCAATTAATGAAAGTAGACATTTAACGGCCAGTTCATCGTTGTTATAGTTCTCGATATCAGAAGCAAGGTTGTTACTCCATATCCCTGACAGTTTCATTGTTGTCTACCTCTAGTGAGTCTAAGCTCTTTTAAATCCTTTTCCTCCTGATCAAAAAAACCATCCGGCCACTCCAAAATTTTCATTTGTTCATTTAATTTTATTCTTTTAATCCTGTATTCCTTGGAACCCTCACTATAATTAAAGTAATTAATACAAATACTCTTTGGATCCATATTGTTCTTTAACGAATAAAGGCGGATACCATTTATTACATGTTCACTATGGGTTTCAACGACTACTTGCAACCCATCATTTGCAATACATGCAAGAAATTGACCAATGCGGGATTGCCCTGCAGGATGTAAGTGTGCTTCGGGATTTTCAAAAATAACCATTGATCCATTCGTAGCAGCAAGTCCTGTAGCAATAATTGGTAATACATATGAAATACCAAAGCCAAAATTATATGGTGATTGTAATCCTGTATCGAATTGTGGCTGCCCGATTTTTACTTGTGATAAACGCATGGAGCTATCTTCGGATATATGGATTTCAACTCCGGGGACAATGAAATTTAACCAATATTCCAATTGCTTATCGAGTTTTTTTACATTTTTGCCTTCATCATTTGGAAAACATCTTTTCGATGAAATTGTCATACTATTATTTTGTGACAAGAAAAAATATGTTTGCTCTCCAAAGAAACCGCAGTTTAATTGGCTATTTGACTCCATTGCCTGATAATTACGTGGTCCGATTCGTTCAGCATTTAAATAATAAAAATCTGATGAAAAAATACTCATATTTGATTCTATTGTCTCTAGTTTTTCGTTTATCTGAAAAGTAAGAGATTGATTTGAGGATGATTGCTTAAGATTAAAAACTACATCATCTGCTTGAATTATTATTGAATCTGCATCCGTTGATGACATTACTTGGTCAAATGTTCCTAATTGCAAGGCATATCTATCGTTTAAGAAAATTTCAAAGCTCTTTCTTCTTGTGCCGCGAAACTTTGTTATAACCTCGTAAGCTTGTCGAAGGAGTAATAATGCCTGAATGAAAGAAGACTTGCCCATTGAGTTCATTCCTACACAAGCCGTTAAGCCAGAAAGCTCGATTTCTGTTGGTGAAGAAAAACACTTAAAGTTCTCAATTTTGAGTTTGCTTATCATTTTATGAATCTCCCAATGATTTTATTTGCTACATCATATGTTATAGTAACATTTTTTGCATCATTTGTACCCATTGATAATGCGTTACTGTAATCAACATTTTCACGTATTTCTTCCATTAAAGCCTTACGGACAACATCTCCTAAGCTTAATTCTCCAATTTTTGAAGAGTCATACTTATATAAAACCCTTGATAAAGATAAAAAGAGAGACTTATTAATAAATCTTGTTTTGCGGAATGCTGAACTTTTAAATAAAGTATATGCATTTATCATTGCATTGTTAAATGATTCTTTTATATCAAAAAATCGTGAATCATCCATTTGTTCTAACAGATCAATAGTTTCATTTAAAAACTCATCCATATCGCCACGGTATTGGTCTTTTTCTCTTAAATTACAATCTAATAAATAGAATGCAATAAATCTTAATACAATTTCCTTGTCTGCCATCCTAATGGCACTGACGCTTCCGCATGTAGCTTCTAAAAAGGATTGCATTGCCACCATTTCTTTTAACAAACTTCTTACACGAACACTGGAAAGACAGTTTCTGATCTCTTGCGAGTTAAGCGATTTTCCTCCGGTGTTAATTCTTTTGAAGATATCATATTTTACTTTGTCCGGGGTCTGAGGATCTATAACATTAAAGTAAAGCTGTGTTTGCTCAATTCGACGTGAATAAATACGTTGCAAGTTTTCCTCAGATTTTGTTGGATGCTCGTACCATTTTCCTTCACAATCTTTGAGATATTCGAGGTTTTTTAGTCTAAACCCATTCTTGCAATATTGGCTAATAACGCTTAATCTTTGAATTCCATCTACTACTTGAAACACTCCATCATTATCTTGTGAAAGATAAAACATAGGTATAGGAATTCTTAAAAGTAATGATTCAATTAACCTTGATTTGCGAGTAATATCTGTCCACACAAACCCTCTTTGGAAGTCAGGCGAAATATCAATTTCATCAGAGTCTATCATCCTAAGTACCTGGAAAATTGAAAAATTCTTTGGCTCGACTCTAATTAACTTAGGGTCGTAAGGATCCTTTTCGTTTACAATATCGACACTGTTATTTTCTATGGAGTTATCAAAACCACTATTTTCATCAAGTGCTTTTTTTTCGTTTTCTGCTTCTAAAGCTACGAAAAATGCATTTTCTATATCCGCTTTAGGTGAATCAATTTTTTTGCCTTTTGTGATTTTAACTACACGTTTTTTGTCTGTATCTGTTTCAATAATCAGAGAATAATCTTCATCACTCGAATTATTATAGTTTCCAATCCAAGTATTTTCATTTTGCTCTTCGAGAAAAATGCTTATGCTATCTTTATATCCTTTGTGAACCGTCACTGACAAGTTAATTTGCACTCAAAATCACTCCCTTATTACCTATTTTTTTATGAACTCTTTAATCGCTTCTATAACATAATTAACTTCGTCATCCGTCAGTTCCGGAAAAATTGGGAGGCAGACAGTTTCTTTTGATAGTTTTTCTGCTATGGGCATATCGCCTTCCTTGTAGCCGAGGTAGGTGAAGGCTTTTTGCAGATGTAGAGGAACAGGGTAAAATGCACCTGTTCCTATGCCTTTTTCTGCAAGGAAATTGCTTAGCTCATCTTTTTGACCGGTGCGGATAACATACTGATGATAACAGCTTGTGCCGTCTTTTGGCGGGGGAGGGACAATAACTGACTTGCTAAGCTCGGAGTCATATCGCTTCGCTGTTTTTGTCCTGTTTTTATTATACCCGTCTAAGTATTTCAGTTTTGTACTTAAAACAACTGCCTGCATTGCATCAAGACGAGAGTTGTAAGCCAGTAGATAGTTGTAATATTTATACGGGTTATACAACGCATTTGTATCGGATTCTTTGGCAAAATCATCTTTTTCGCCTGTTAAAACCTCACGTGCTTTTGCTCCGTTTTTTGCTGCTCCGTGTTCACGCATTGCTCGTGCTACTATTGCAAGATTGTCATCGTCGGTGGTTATCATGCCTGCATCGCCAAAGGCTCCGAGATTTTTTGTGGGATGGAATGAAAAGGTAGCAAGATTATTTGTTTTGCCTATCTTGTTGCCTTTGTAGATGCAGCCGATTGCCTGAGCAGCATCCTCTACAACATGTAATTTATGCTTTTTTGCTATTGCGTTTATCTCATCCATATCACATGGGAATCCGAATAGATGTACCGGCAATATTGCTTTTGTTTTTGGAGTGATTTTTGATTCTATTAAGGATGGGTCAATATTAAAATCCGTTTCTTTAACATCAACAAATACAGGTACAGCACCGATAGCAGCGATTGCTTCTGCAGTTGCAAAGAATGTAAAAGGTGTGGTTATTACCTCATCACCTATGTCAACATTACAAGCTCGAAGTGCAAGCATAATTGCATCGGTACCGTTTGCACATGAAATAACATGCTTTACATTAAGATAATCACACATTTTGCGTTCAAACTCTTCAACATACTTTCCGCCTATATAAGAGCTGCTTCGCATGACCTCAACAACCTGTGCTTCAACTTCATCTTTTATTTCGTCATAATGGCGTTTTAAATCCAGAAAAGGTATGTTCATAAAATAATATCTCCATCCGTGTTAGTTGAATACTTTAGTTTACATGCCGAGCAATATAAGCTGTCATTCAAGCGTTTTCCGCATTTGCAAACATAACCGATTACCCTGCCGGGATTTCCAACCACGAGATTATAGCTTTTAACATCTTTTGTAATTACACTACCGGAGCCAACCATCGCATATTCTCCAATAATCGTGCCGCAGACAATTGTAGTATTTGCTCCGATTGATGCTCCTTTTTTTACAAGCGTTTTTACAACTTCAAAATCGCTGTTAAATGCCCTGGGGTATATATCATTTGTAAAGGTTGCAGAGGGTCCGATAAAAACATCGTCCTCAAGCTCGACACCATGGTATACATTTACGTTGTTTTGGAGCTTTACTCCGTTGCCTATTTTTACATTGAAATCTACATATACATTCTTACTTATAACACAGTTCTCGCCAATGACAGCATTTTCTCTGACTTGTGCCAGATTCCATACCTTTGTTCCTTTACCAATCACTGCTTTGTCACTGACCTCTGCGGTTTCGTGAATGAATATGTTGTTTGGCACTGTATTCAGCCTCCTGTTGATTATTTATCTTAAAAGCTCTAATCATTAGTTTTTATTCTGAGAATATCAACAAAAAAACCTGAAAATAGTAACTGAATACCTATAACAATTAATGTTATTGCCGGAATTGTTAACTTCATAAAGCTCTCAGGAATTAGTTCGCCAAAGGATTCGTGCCCCCATATCACAAAAGCAGTAACAGTTATTGCTGTTCCTATTATTATTGCCGCTAGCCCAGATAGTGCACATTTTTCTGTACTAATTAACGTAAAAAAACTATTTTCTGCTTTAATAAACTTAGCATGAATTGCATACACTTTAGTAAACACATGGAACGAAGCTAAATTAAATCCAACAATAATCATTGTCGCAGAATATAGTAAAGTATTTATATTAAGATTTGGAACAATATTATTAAGAGGAACGATAAGAATTGCAGAGCCTAGAATCAATCCTATTAATATAAGTGCTAAACCCGGATATAGAAAAAGCCAATTTGGGCTATGAACAAGCAAAAACTTAAGGTGCCGCCAACCGTCGCGCCAGCTACGAAGGTGTGGAGGTCTTGAGCGTCCATCAGGCGATAATGTTGTTGGTACCTCCGATACTATGTAGTTGTTGATTGTTGCTTGCACTACCATTTCACTGGCATACTCCATGCCTGTCGTTCGTAAACCAAGTTCCCGCATTCTTTTTGTGTTATAACCTCGAAGCCCGCAGTGGAAGTCTTTTATTTCACTAGGGAAGAATAAACGCCCAATAAAAGATAATACAGGATTCCCTAAGTACTTATGCAATGGTGGCATAGCTCCTTTTGCAATTCCACCTCTAAAACGATTACCCATAACAAGATCATCTCCGGCACGAAGACGCTCAACAAATGGCATTAAATTTGTAAAGTCATAACTGTCATCGGCATCACCCATTATGACATATTGTCCATATGCAGCGTTACATCCACCTATTAATGCAGCACCATAACCTCGCTCAGAAATATTAATAACTCTTGCCCCATGTTCTAAGGCTATATCTTGTGAACCATCTGTACTCCCGTTATCAGCAATTAATACCTCTCCCGAAATATCATGTTTTTGCAGAAAAAGTTTGGCTTTATCAATACATACTGCCAACGTTTCTGCCTCGTTCAAACATGGCATCAATACTGTTAATTCTAGTTGCTTAGTTTCTAACATTTTACATATATCCTCTCTTTCGTTACAAGTTCATCCCCGGTAGTTGGGCAAGCTCTTTTGATATATCTTTTTTATATACAAAAGTATATGCTAAAAATGCAGCAATACATTTGCATAAAACAGTGAAAACTGCAAAGCTAATTTTCAGATGTTTTAGAATTGCAATGTTTTCTTTAATTGAGACAATGTTTCCAGCGGTGCTACCTCCACTTGTTCCTCCTGCATAAAAGTATACAAGAGGTACCTTAATGGATTTACACCTCGTTTCTTTATCTTTGAATATTTGTACTTGAAAGTCATAGTCGAATGCGTTATTGAAATCCTCATTAAATGGTCCGTGCTTAACAAACAACTCTTTTTTCATGCATAATGTCTCATTCATTGCCATCCAGCCAAATCGCCAGTTCCATTTGTTTCCCTTCCACCTACGGATTACTATTCCTTCTTTATGGAAAAGAACTCCACCACAAACTGCATCTAATGATTCATCAATGAGGTGATTCATTAGCGTGCTCAGAGAACTGGTGGATATGAATGGGTTTGTAAGAAAAATAAAATAATCACCAGTCATTAATGCTGCTGCTTTATTTGCACCCTCTGGTATACATTTGTCAGGCTCTGACTTCCACTTTAATTTGCAATTACTGTTTGAGTATAATTTCTCATACTCATGTAACAACTCAACGCTACCATCAATTGATGCTGAATCAATAATAATATGTTCGATATTCGGATAATCTTGAGATAAAACCGATGCCATAACTAGTATCAACATATCTTTACTGTCCTTGAAGGTTGACAAGATACTGACCAACGGATAAGTGCTCATTTTATGAATAACCTCTTCAAAAAACATTGTTTCAATTACATTGTTTATTTTGCTTCCTGTATTGTATTACGATAAAATCATAAGGTCAACACTTTGATATAAATGATTAATTGTATTGCAAATTTATGTTATAATATCATAAAAGATTCATAATCGCTAATACTTATTATAGGAGGCATTACGTTGGAGCACTCACAAGTTGATCTTTTCCTAAGACAATCATGGTTGGATGCATGGGACAGTTACAAAGCTTCAATTGTGAAACCAAATTCAAAACTTTGGGATTATGTGGTATTAACTGCAGCAAATGAAATGCAAGCTGAAATATATAGAGAGCATATCGAATCGCGTTTATCAGAGAAAACATTGCCAAAGTCTGTTCAATATATTGTTGTACCCGATCCTAAGAATAAACGCGTAGGTTCCGGAGGAGCAACACTAAATGTGCTTCGCATACTGAAAGAAAAAATAGGTCGCGAAGGCTTTAAGGATAAACATATTCTTTGTATACATTCAGGAGGAGACAGTAAAAGGATTCCTCAATATTCCGCATGTGGTAAACTTTTTTCGCCGGTTCCGCGCAAGTTGCCAGATGGGCGTCGTTCGACACTTTTTGATGAAATAGTTATTTGGATGACATCAGTACCACCTCGTATAACTGACGGGATTCTTATCTGTTCAGGTGATGCACTTCTTATGTTTAATTCATTACAGATAGATTTTTACGGCAGTGGAGCAGCGGCTATCTCTTTCAAGCAATCTCCTGAAGTTGGTAAACACCATGGTGTCTATGTATCTGATAATGAAGGTAATGTTAGCAAGTTCCTTCACAAACAGAGTGTTGATGTTTTACGTGAGAATAATGCTTTTGACAAACGAGGAAAAATAGACATTGATACTGGTGCGGTTATACTTAGCAGTGAAATACTGGAAGAGCTTTTCTCTCTGATCGACTCAGAGGCAGGGTTTGCAATGTACGTAAATGAAGATGTACGTCTTTCATTTTATGCGGATTTTCTTTTTCCCCTTGCAAGTTCTGCAACTTTGGAGCAGTACATAAAGGAAAAATCAGAAGGTGTATTTTGTTGTGAACTTATAGAATGCAGAAAAAGGCTTTGGGATGTGTTAAGCAAACATACCTTAAAACTTATTCGCTTAGCTCCAGCTTCATTTATACATTTTGGGACAACCAAAGAACTGATGGGGTTGATGACAGTTGAGATATCAAATTACAGATGGCTGGATTGGGCAAAACATGTTCTGACTAATTTTGAAGATGAACGCATTTCTGCAAGTAATAGTTTTATTGAACCATTAACAGTAATAGGAGAAAACAGTTATATTGAGGATTCATTGATCAGTGAGAATGTAACTATAGGCAACGGTTGTGTAATTTCTTGTTGCGAATTAAAAAATACGTATGTTCCAAGCGGAACTGTTTTACATGGATTAAAGCTTAAGGATGGCCGGTATTGTGTGCGGATGTATGGTGTTGAAGATAATCCGAAAGAAATGTTATGGTTCGGAAAATCATTGAATCAACCTTTATGGGAGGCAAGATTACATCCAGTCCGTGAGACTATGCATGATGCGATTAATGCTGCTTTAAGCGTGGAGAGAAAAGAGCCGTGTTTTAGTTTAAAAGAAAGTTTTGAAAAAGCTGACACATCTGCAATAAGGATTTGGCAAGCATTTTTGCATGATAAAGTTCAAACAGAGAGGTTGTTACAATTAATTAACAAACGTATACCTATACATGAGATACCAGATGAGTTCTTAAAAAGCAGAATATCAGAGAAAATAACTCAAATGATGCTCGATGTTGCAACATCCGCAGAGTTTTCACAAAAAATTCGAATTTATTACTATTTGGCTTTTATTTCCGGAGAAAACAATAAAATGGAAATGCTCGATAAGTGTTTTGATACTATATGTCATACAATTTTAGCAGCTGCACTTTCAGAAGTGATATATGATGAAACTATTAAAATTGCTAAGAGGAATGTGAAGGTTGAGCTGCCCTTGCGTGTGAATTTTGGAGGTGGATGGAGTGATACTCCTCCATATTGTATGGAGCATGGCGGCAATGTATTAAACGCTGCTATTACCGTTAATGATAAGCTTCCTGTAGAGGCTGAAATAAAGCATATTGAAGATTTCTGTATTATTTGCAAAAGTGTTGATGACGGTTCTCAAAAAGTTTATAAAGAACTGACTGAACTGCAGGATTGCAATAATCCCTATGATGTATTTGCATTACATAAAGCTGCACTTATAACCTGTGGGGTAATTCCATACAGAGGTAAGGAAGGCGTTGGTTTGACCTTAGGAGATATTCTTAAACGGCTCGGCGGCGGGTTTCAGCTGAGTACAGGAGTATATGGTATTCCCAGAGGTTCCGGTCTTGGCACGAGTAGTATTTTAGCAGGTGCTTGTGCCAAAGCGATTTTAAGTTTCTTCGGGATAGAGACAACGGAAACAGAGTTATATAATAGAGTTTTGTGTATGGAGCAAATTATGTCTACAGGTGGTGGTTGGCAGGATCAAGTCGGTGGACTTGTACCCGGAATAAAGATGGTTAGGTCAAGTGCAACACTTAAGCAGGAGATAAATTTAGAGCTTGTTTGCCTTAGCGATAGTACTTACAGAGATTTAGATGAGCGGTTTTGCCTTATTTATACGGGTCAACGTCGATTAGCGAGGAACTTACTAAGAGAGGTTGTAGGGAACTACTTGGCAGGCAATCCGGAATCTATCTTTGTGCTAGAAGAGATTCAGAAGATAGCTGAGCAAATGAAAACTTCACTTGAAATAGGTGATGTTAATCTCTTTGCTGAACTGCTAGACACACATTGGGAACTTTCCAAAAGACTAGATTCTGGTAGCACAAATACCTGTATTGAACAATTATTATTGTCTGTGGACGATATGCTGTCCGGAAGAATGATATGCGGAGCTGGTGGCGGCGGTTTTTTGCAAGTTATTTTAAAAAAGGGTGTAACAAGGGAGATGCTGAGTCGACGCCTTGGAGAGATTTTTGGTGATTGTGGCGTTGATGTATGGAAGTGTGGTATAATAAGAAATTGAGTTAAACATGATTAACATTAACGCTAAAGTTATACTACAAGTAATATTAGCTTAGGGATTATTAATGCAAGAAACAGTGGCGGAAAAGAAAACGATAAAAGATGTTTTACGTGCAATGATTTGGAACTCGGGTGGAGTTGGGTTCTATTTAGCATGTAAATGGAGTTTAACGATTTTAGTTGTACGCTTGTCAACAGGATATGATGATGCGGGATATCTGGCACTTGCAGTCAGCATTACGAACTTGTTTTTTTTCTTTGCAGCTTATGGCACAAGAAGTTACCAGGTTTCAGATGAAAAAGGTGAACATACTACAAATACATATATAACTGCAAGACTTTTTACAGTTATTACAGCACAGTTGTTTTGCGTTGTTTTTTGTTTGGCTTATTATGGGTTCGATAAACGAAGTGCCGTAATCATCTTTTTTATGTTTATGATGTCAGGAGAAGCTTTTTCCGATGTGTTACATGGAGTTGCACAGAGGAACTGGCGAATGGATATTGTTGGTAAGTCTTTCTTTTTAAGAGGAATTATTTTAATCAGCACATTTGTTAGTGTTTACATATTTAGCGATTTGACACTTGCAATACTTTGCAGTTCTTTATTGACACTGCTTATGATTTATATTTATGACATTAGGAAAGTCAATGCTATTGAGCCGTTTCAACTAAAATCTACAAAAAGTGAGATTATAAGCTTACTAAAAAAATGTTTTCCTTTAATGATTGTGACATTATTGATTGGTATGTTTGTGTCGTCTGCACGAATCACTTTAGAGATTAATTTCGGTGTAACAAATCTGGGTGTTTTCAGTTCGGCTACCGTTCCGGCGGCAATACTATTTTCCGTTGCCAGTTTTGTTTTTGTTCCATGTATTAACATTTTATCGAAGAGTTACGATGACTCGGATTACAAGCGTTTCATAAAACAATTTCTATCAATATGCAGTATAATAATTGCTTTGGTATCTTTGGCTATACTAGTAAGCGAATTAATTGGTGGGTTCTTGCTTAGTATATTATTCGGGGAAGAAATTATACCATATGCATATTTATTAACAGAAGCACTTATTGCTTCCGGATTATGTGCATTACTTTGGTTTATGATTATTACATTGACAGTTATTCGCAAATTAATAATGATTTTAATAAGTTGTTTATCCGGGCTATTATGTTGTGTGCTCTCTGCATCATGGTTAATGAACTTATATGGAATGTCAGGGGCAAACTATATGCAAATCGTTGGATTTGGCATTGCATTAGCCATATTATTGGTTTATTTCAGCATATACATGCTACGGTTACGAAAGAGTTGATGATTAATGAATAAACGAGCTGTAATATATGTTTTTTATGATAAAGATGGGATAGTTGACAGCTATGTCACTTATATGTTGCAAGCATTGAAGAGCGTCTGTGATAAGCTTGTAGTTGTTTGTAATGGCAAGCTCAATGACCTTGGCAGGCAGTCGCTATATGAAATTACAGAGGATATTGTTGTAAGAGAGAATGAAGGCTTTGATGCGTGGGGGTTTAAGACCGGTATTGAATACATTGGCTGGGATACAATAGAACAATATGACGAACTTGTCCTTATGAATGACTCTGTTTTCGGACCTATTTATCCGCTGCAGTCAATTTTTGATGATATGGCTGAGAAGGAACTTGATTTTTGGGGTATTACCAAGCATGGCAGATTCGTAAAAACCTACGGTAAAGGCAATAAAGAGAAAGTGTTGCCGGAGCATATTCAATCATATTTTATTGCTGTATCAAAAAGTATGCTTTCAGACCCGGAGTTCAGAAAATACTGGGATAATCTTAAGAAGTTGAAAACATGGAATGATGCTGTATCATTGTTTGAATCCAAATTTACAAACCATTTTGAGAGTCTCGGTATGAAATGGGATGTTTATATAAATACAGATGATAGGTACGCAGATTTTACGGGAATTTCAATGTTAAGCCTTATGGTTTATGAACTTATAAGAGACTATAGATGCCCTGTTATTAAGCGTAAAAACTTTTCTATTGAGTATGACAATTTTCTTGCATTTTCTGTTGGAGACAATACGAGAAAAGCATTTGATTATATTAAAGAGAACACAGAATATGATGTTGACTTAATATGGGATCATATTCTCCGGACATCAACTCTGAGGCATATAAATGATTGCTTGAATCTTACATATTTATTACCGGAAAGTTATGTGTTAAACGATGCGGTTGATACCAAAAATATGAATGTAGCTGTTTTTGCACATATTACATATGAGGATTTAATTGACTTTTGTGCCGGTTATATAAAATCTGCATCGGGAATTGCTGATGTTTATATTACAACTCTTAACGAGCATACGAAAGAGTGTATTGTTGACCGATTCGGTTTACTCGGGTTAAACGAACCAAAGATAATAGTTCTGCCGGAGAACAGTAGAGGCAGAGATGTCAGTGCTCTTTGGGTGGCACTTAAACCATATATGACTCATTATGATTATATTTGTTATATACATAATAAAAAATCACCACAGGTAAAACCATTAACTGTTGGACGCGGGTTTGCAGAACGATGTTTTACGAATACACTTGCGAGTAAAGAATATGTTATAAATGTTCTTAATCTATTTGCTCAAAATCCGAGATTGGGGATGCTGTTTCCGCCGCCAATTGCTCACGGACCATACAGGGGGCTTATTTCAAACTTATGGACAAGTAACCATCCGATTGCATTGGAACTTGCGGAAAGATTTGGTATTGATGTATTGTTAGATGCAAAAATTGACCCGGTATTTCCTGCCGGAGGCATGTTTTGGTTTAAGACAAGGGCTCTTCAAAAACTCATTGATTATGATATTAAGTACACAGATTTTCCACCGGAGCCATTGGGTGAGGATGGAACAATAAGCCATGCGTTTGAGAGGATTTACTGTTTTGTTGCACAAAGTGAAGGGTATTATTCAGCGTGGGGAATGACAAATTCATTTGCTTCAACAGAAATAACAACACTTAGTTATTTACTTGCAAGAAAGCATACAAAGATTTGGGGTGCCACAAGAGTTGTCTTGGTTAACAAAGTGCGGAAATACATGAAACTATATCTATTCCTGCGCTTCTTCTATCGCATTCCAAAGAAAATTAAAAAGAAACTCAGAGGCTTATAATGTTGACATTAATATTAAGTGTAAAATCTGAAGACACTGATTTATCAATGTACACAGCGTTACTTAAGGATGACGATGTTCATATTATTGTGCGTGAAGATACCGGGGGTATTGTTGCAAGGTACAATGAGATAGTTCAATCTTCTGATATTAAGTCAGATATAGTTCTAGTATCTGATTGTGTTGATATTCAAAGTGATTTATATAATTTATTGAGTCGATGTTTATATACTGCTGAAAAGCATGCTATTATCTGTGGACAGGAGATTCTTAATAAAAAAAGCCTTATTGAAGTAGCAAAAAAGTATTTACCGTATTACACAATGACCGTTGAGGTTAACAGTAATTGTGCATTGATTAAAAGAGATGTAATTAATAAGCTGGGGTTTCTTGACGAGGCTTATAATTCAATTGATTATGCCTTAATGGACTTTTACAGCAGGATTAACAGATACGGGTATTCTGCACTTATTTCCCATTCTGCACTCTTCTCTTATAACGATAGGGCTGCTGAAAAAGCTTTTAACGATGCAGCAATAAATGAAGACAGGAAATTGTTTGAAAGTAAGTATGACTATTGGATGGATACAAAAGAGCTATTTTCTCTCCATGGAACTGAGCCGTGTGTCGAGTTTATTGAATTACTGGATAAGGATTACAGCGGCAAAAAGAGAATATTATTTGACTGCAGCATAATGCCTCCCTTTCACTGCGGTACTACAGAGTATCAACTGTCAATCTACGAGGCATTTTATAGGTTGTTTAAAGATAAATATGAGCTTTTTATATACTCAAACTATGATGCAAATGAGTTTCACAAGCTGACTGAACGATTTGAAAATGTACTTTTTCCTGATACTATTACAGGTGTATTTCATTTAGGTTTTGTTCCAAATCAACTGCAGGTTTACGAATATCAATCGGAAATAAACAGACGCTGTCTGAAAATCGTTCAAACAATGTTTGATATTATAATGCTTAGAAGAATTGATGAACATTATGGAATTAACATGAATACCAATGTTGAGCTTGGGCTGAAGCTAAGTGATGGCATAATTTTTATCAGTAATTATTCAAAAAGTGATTTTCATGCCTGTTTTAATAATATCAGCGGAATTGAAAATATAAAGCAAAAAGTTATTTATCCGGCTATAGAATTTACAAATCCAAAAGAGAACGATTATTCATTGCCTTTTGAAGAATATATACTGGTCACGGGCAACTCGTTTGAACATAAGGTAATGAAAGAGACAATAGATGTTGTATCAAAAACACAGTATAACTACATTGTTGTTGGATATGGTGATTATGACCTTGTTCATCCGAATGTTTACAGCTATGCAAGCGGAAAGCTTGATGATGATTTTCTGAGTTATTTGTACGTAAACTGTAAGGCAGTAATATTTCCAAGTTTATATGAGGGGTTTGGTCTGCCTATCGCTATTGGTCTTAAAAATAAAAAGCGTGTAATTGTTAATAATAATATACTAAATAAAGAATTAGAAGAGCATTTCAGCAACTTTAGCGAACATCTATTTCTATATGACACATTTGAGCAAATTGTTGAAATAATAGATAGTATTGACTTTTCTCAAAAACTTATCGCTGTAGAATATACAGATACTTGGGATAATGTTGCAACTGAGTTGGAATCGTTTTTTATTGAAGTCTTAAACGTAGACGTTGACCCGGAAAAGCTACGAGACAGATGGCAGATATATAAGCTTGTTGATGCAAAGATGAAGGATGTTGAAGTTAAAACAAGAAATGAAGATATGGTTGTTATTAACGGACTTCGTGTTGAATTAAAACAAATATACAGTCAGTTCGGTAGCTATGGAATATTCAGAATGTTATTCTTTGCAATTAAAGAGCATGTTAAGAACAGACATCCTAGATTATACAGGATAATAAAGGGTAAATAGTGCAGTGTGGTTATAATCGTGGTATAATTACGTTATTATTAATGTTGGGAGACTATTATGAAACGAGCTTTAATTACCGGTGTGACAGGTCAAGACGGTTCATATCTTGCCGATCTTTTGCTTGAAAAGGGATATGAGGTTCATGGAATCGTACGCCGTAAAAGCGTGGTCGATTATGGAAATGCAGTTCATATAAAAGATAAAATAAACGTAATATATGCTGATATGACTGATATGGCTTCGCTTATCAGAGCCATGAATATCTCTCAGGCTGATGAGGTATATAATCTGGCCGCACAAAGCTTTGTTGCGGCAAGCTGGGAACAACCGATTGCAACAACTGAGATTGATGCTCTGGGTGTGCTTTACATGCTTGAGGCGATTAAAAAAGTGAAACCGGAGTGTAGGTTTTATCAGGCTTCTACATCTGAAATGTTCGGGCTTGTGCAGGAAACTCCTCAAACCGAGACAACACCGTTTTATCCTCGTAGTCCTTACGGTGTTGCCAAGCTTTATGGGCACTGGATTACAAAAAATTATCGTGAGAGCTTTGAGATGTATGCTTGCTCCGGTATTCTTTTTAACCATGAAGGTGAGCGTCGCGGCAAGGAGTTTGTCACCCGTAAAATAACCGATGCTGTGGCACGTATAAAGCTGGGTGTTCAGGATTATATCGAGCTCGGAAATATGGATTCGAAGCGTGACTGGGGTCATGCCAAGGACTATGTAAACGCTATGTGGCTAATGCTTCAGCAAGAAAAGGCTGATGATTTTGTAATTGCAACAGGAGAGACAAGAACAGTTCGTGAGTTTGTTGAAGCTGCGTTTAATCATGTTGATGTAAAAATATCCTGGCAGGGTTCGGGAGAAGATGAAATCGGTATTGATGAGAAGTCGGGGAAGACTGTTGTGAAAGTAAACCCCAAGTTTTATCGTCCTGCCGAGGTTGATTTACTTTTAGGCAGCCCGGCTAAAGCGGAGCGGGTCTTAGGGTGGAAACGTGAAATTTCATTTGCGGATATGGTCTCAAGAATGGTTGAAAATGATTTAAAGCTTGTCGCAAGTGAGATTAAGAATTGATGGAAGCAAAGATAGCATTCGGTACCGGTGGTTTACGCGGTATTATGGGTGATGAGTCCGGGTGTATTAACCATCATGTTATACAACATGTGACTCATGGTTTGACTAAGATAATTTTAACCGATGATGCTCCGAAGAGTGTCGGGGTTGCATATGATACTCGTTTTAAATCTGATGAGTTCGCTCAGATTGTTTGTGATGTTCTTTCTGCTTTTGGTATAAATGTTTACATATTTGATAGGCCCATGCCCACCCCGATGCTCAGTCATGCCATTCGGTTAATGAACTTAGGTTGGGGTGTTTGCATTACTGCCAGTCATAATCCTCAGGAGTATAACGGGTATAAGGTTTATGATTTTAATGGTGTACAGGTTACTGACTATCTTGCAGCAAGAATTGCAAATTCTATTAATTCATTAGCTGAAAATGAATCTGTTCCGGATATAAAAAAGGATTTAATAAAAATTTTTGATAACAGGGTTATTGATGCTTACTTTAAACAGATAATTAATTTTGTTGGAGTTGAGACAGAGCAAAAACCATTTCCGATTGTTTACTCTGCATTATACGGAGCTGGAGCAAATGTGGTTCCTATTGTGCTTGAAAAACTGGGGTTTTCTCCTGTTTGTATTCAACAAGAGGCTGATGGAGCATTTGGGGGATTAAAAACTCCTAATCCTGAGGAACCGACTGTATTTAAAGCGGCACTTATCGAAGCTGAAAAAAAAGGTGCCACGCTTATCTTGGCTACTGACCCTGATTGTGATAGAGTAGGTGTAATGGTTCGGACAAAGCAAGGGTTTGAGCTGTTAAGCGGAAATCAAATCGGAGCTTTGCTTATCGATTATCTTGCACAAACACGAGGCTGCAAGCCGGGAGATACAGTAATATCAACGATTGTTTCGGGGCAGCTTGGAGAGTTTGTAGCTAAGAGTTATGGATTGGAGTTTGTTCGTCTTTTGACGGGGTTTAAATATATTGGAGAATATATTGTAAACTTACCTGAGGATAAGCAGTTCTTTTTCGGATATGAAGAGAGTTATGGTTTTCTGGCGGGAGATGGTGCCAGGGATAAGGATGCAGTAATTGCTTCAGCATTGATTGTAAAGATGGCGGCGTATTATGATACAAAAGAGATGTCGCTTTTAGACCGTTGGCATGAGCTTTGTGAAAAGCATGGATATTGCTTGGAAGTGTTGCATAGTTTTGATGTTTCTCAGGATAAGCAACATGAAATAATGAAGCAGCTGCGTAATGATACGATTGATGGAGCAACAAGGAGAGACGATTATCTGGATGGGATAAACGGGCTTCCTGTTGCGAATGTAATGAAAATATATTTTGAGAACCCTGATAATGCAATCGTTTATGATAATTGGGTTGCTGTTCGCCCCAGCGGGACTGAGTCGAAGTTAAAGACGTATATCGGTGTATGTACGAGGACATATAAAGAAGCGAAGGACTCTCTGGTTGAATTAAAGGATAGGATTCGTCAAACATTAAAGATGACGTGAGGTTTAGGTTATGAAAATGATTATTATGGCAGGGGGGTCGGGGACTAGACTATGGCCTCTTAGCAGAACACATTTCCCTAAGCAGTTTTTAAAGCTTTCAGGGATGGATAAATCAATTTTTCAATTAACTATTGAGCGTTGTCTGCTAATGAGCGGTTTAGATGATTTATATCTGGTTACAAGCAAGGATTATTTGCATTTAGTGCAAGGGCAAATTGAAGAACTTGGTATGCACTTACCTTCTGAGCAAATACTTTTAGAGCCGGAAGCAAAAAACACACTTCCTGCTATTTTATTTGCGGTGCAGGCTATCAGAGAAAAAGGTGAAGATATCTGTGCAGTATTTGCATCCGACCATGTCATTGACTATCCGCAGATTCTGGCTGACACAATTCTTGGTGCATCTGAGCTTGCTGCTCAAGGGTTTGTCTGCTTTGGTATAAAACCAACAGGTCCTGAGGTGGGATATGGGTACATTAAACCCGGAAAACAAGTTGAAGGCGGTTTCGAAATTGCAGAGTTTAAAGAAAAGCCGGACTATGAGACTGCGTGCTCCTATGTTAAAGACGGATATCTTTGGAACAGCGGTATGTTTATGTTTCACTCAAAGCAATTTGATGAAGCTGTCAGAAAATATAATACTGATGTATATGAAGCATTTCAATCGACGGATGTTGAAGAAAAATTTAAGAAAACTCCCTCAATATCTGTTGACTACGGTTTGATTGAGAAAATGGACATAGTATATGGCTCTCCCATGGATATGGATTGGAATGATATTGGCAGCTACACCTCATTTTATGACAGATATCATTCCAAACAGGACAAAAACGGAAATGTATATTTTAATAATGAGATAATGCTTGACAGCGACAGAAACCTTATATACTCCGAGGGTGATAAAGCTGTTGCAATGATAGGACTTTCGGACGTAGTCGTTGTAGACCAGAAGGATGCGTTGCTCATTTGTAACCGCAATGATTCGGTAAAAGTTAAGGATGTTGTTGGTATTCTTAAGAAAAGAGAAGATATACGAGCGGATTATCATCTGACAGTGTACAAACCATGGGGTTCATTTACGATTTTGGAAGACGACAGATTCTATAAAGTGAAGCGGCTGACAGTCCTGCCGGGTAAGCGGTTGAGCTATCAAATGCATTATCATCGAAGTGAGCATTGGATAGTTGTAAACGGTACTGCTACAGTGGTGATTGATGATAATGAGAATATGGTATTAAGCGGCGAGAGTATTTTTATAAGAGCCGGTGAAAAACACAGGCTGGTAAACTCCGGAAATTTGCTGTTGGAAGTTATTGAAGTTCAAAACGGGCAATATTTGGGTGAGGATGATATTGTGCGATATGAGGATGATTACAGTCGAATAGAGACCTAGAAAACATGACGGACAATTCAAAGGGGTGTTAAAAACGGGTAATCTAGTTGCATCAATAAAAATATGTTTAAGAAAATTAAAGAAACCACAAATAGATGTAAATGCTTTAGCTTTTGTTATACCTTGGTATGGAGACAATATTATCGGTGGTGCGGAAGCTGCGTGTAATTATCTTGCACATAGTTTGCAAAAAGCAGGACAAAATGTAGAGGTTTTGACAACATGTACAAAGGATTCTGTTTCGGACAGAGGAAAAAACACAATAGCACCGGGCGTGTACCTGGAAAGTGGAATTAAGGTCAGACGCTTTGCTGTTCGTGAAAACAGAGATGTAGAAGCTTATGTAAAATCAACACAAAAAATACAATACAATGATAATTTTACAATCGAAAACGAGAAAGTGTATTTTCGGGAAGATATTAATTCTCCCGAAATGTATTCATTTATAAGGAAAAACAAAGATAGATACAGAGGTTTTATTTTCATACCTTATATGTATGGAATTATTTATAACGGTTCATCCGAATGCATGGATAAAAGCATAATGATACCATGTCTTCATGATGAGAGCTTTGCGTATATGCAGGTGCTTAAGGACAAAATGAGTTCTTTTAAAGGGATGTTTTTTAACTCGGAGCCGGAATATGAGCTTGCAAAGAGGCTTTATGACCTTAGCAATGTTAAGTGCTTTGTTACGGGACTTGGTGTCGATACTGACTGGGCAGATAAGATTAATTCCGATGAGTTCAAAGAAAAATACAATATAGATGACGATTTTATTCTTTATGCCGGAAGAAAAGACGAAGGAAAAAAAGCAGGTGAACTGATAGAGTACTTTATTAGATTAAAAAAAGAAAACCCTGCTATAAAGCTTAAATTGGTGTTTATCGGAGGAGGTAATTTACCGGTTGAAGTACCAACAGAACTAAAAGCAGAAATTATTGATTTAGGTTTTGTTTCAATTGATGATAAACATAATGCCTTTGCGGCTGCAACAGTTTTTTGCAATCCTTCTCACGTTGAAAGTTTTTCATTTGTAATAATGGAAAGCTGGATAGCAAAAAGACCGGTTCTTGTGTCCGGTCACTGTGAAGTCACAAAGCACTTTTGCATTGAATCAAACGGCGGATTATACTATAATAACTACGAAGAATTCTCGAACTGTGTCGAGTCTATTCTGGCGAATAAACAAGAGGCTGACACAATGGGTGAAAATGGATACTATTATGTATTAAACAATTTTACTCATGATATAATTACAGAGAAATATCTTCGATATTTAGATGAAATATATGCTGAGGATATAGTGAAGTGAGACTAATAAAACGTGACAGTTTTCCGGTCACCCTTATTACTATAATTGTTTTTATTGCATGTGCGTGGCATATACCACAACGTACGGCAATTTACCTGACGGGTGATGAGTTTTCTCAATACGGTATTGCAGCGTATTTATATGGTTTTGACTGGAGAGGTGCTTTTCATATTGGTTATTATCAATTTGGTTTTGCACTATTATTTATATATCCGTTTTTCCTTATATTCGGAGATAATATCCAAGCTGTTTATCAATGCTCGCTTGTTGTCAATGCATTAATTGCATCGTCGATAGTACCTCTTTCATATTACATTCTTAAGCAATGGGGAATGAGCAGCTTAATAGAAAATAAGATATATATCCCTGTAATTCTAATGGTTGCACTTGCAGGCTGTACGATTGCTTATTCAAATCTTGGGTTAGCTGAAGTACTAATGATAGCTATCGGTTTCGCATTAACTGCACTTGTACTGAAAATGCAAAATACAGGAGCTACCCATCGTATTGTTTTTTTATTTGCTTTTTTATCGGTCTTTGGATACGCATGCCATATGCGGTTTATCGGAGTTTTGGCATCAGGGGTAATTGTTTTTATTGTAATGGTTTTGACAAAACGAATTAAATACATTTATCTAATATCGTTTTTTTTGACACTTTTTACGGGAATAATTTTATCTGAGTTTTTGAAGCACTATTTTCAAGTAAATGTATGGCAGATAAACGATATCGGAATTTTAGGAAGCGGAGATGGGAATGACATCACAGCAAGAACATCTTCTGCGATGAATGTGCTTACATTTAACGGATTTAAAGCATTTGTGAGGGTTTTACTCGGGCAGCTCTGGTATCTCGGAATCGCATCGTTTTTATTTGTATATGTCGGTCTGTGTTATCTGGCAAAAAAATTCTTTATAGATTCAATTTCATTAATTAGAAAAAAGTCCGGTATTGATGTTGATTATTCAGCAGTTTTCATTTTATTCGGGTTTTTATCAACAATGATAATAAGTGGCTTAGGGACATATATTTTTGGAGATGGCAATCAAAATCTTATTCGTGCGGATGGTTTAATTTACGGTAGGTATAATACACTAATGTTCTTGCCTGTTTCATTGTATGCAGCTAAAATAATAGTGGAGAAAAAGAAAGATTTTAGCAGAAACAGTATTATTCTTTATCTTATAATTATAGTATTATTTATAGTACAATCATCATATATATCGTTGTTTTTTGGACATCATTATTCGCTAAATCAAGTAATGGTCTTTAATGTTATTAATTTCATTAACTTCAACTCCATTGTAGGAAACAGTACAGCAGCAATTTTCGGCTTTATTCTGGTATGTATCGGAAGTCTTATTAAGGAAAAAGACTATATTTTATCGGCTGTGCTTCTAGTGATTGTCTTTTTTAATATTAAAGCTGGTTTTTCCTTTTTATCAGATCATGTAATCCCGGCAAACAAGCAGTATATTGAGTTCAATGATTTAAAAGAGTTCAGGGATTTGGAGGAAGCTTACTTTATTCCAAATGACAGTTTCCTTAGTGTAAAAATCCAGATGGCACTCCCTAGGACAAGGGTATCATCACTTTATGATATAAATCAATTACCGGATTTTAACGGCACAACACTATTTATACCAACAATTTATACGGATGATATTCCATTTAGTAATGTATTGGTTTTTGATGACTATGAGACCACCGAAAACTTAGCAATAATACATCGTTATTCGAGATAAATTGGAGTTTGGAAGGAAATTGTATAATGAAATTAATAATTCAAGTTCCATGTTTAAATGAGGAAGAAACGCTTCCTATTACAGTTGCTGATTTACCTAAGCAGATTGATGGTATTGATGAGATTGAATACTTAATTATTGATGATGGCAGCAGTGACAATACTGTTGAAGTTGCTCGCTCTGTTGGTGTACACAATATTGTCAGCCTCAAATTAAACAGAGGGCTTGCAAATGCCTTTTCTGCAGGGGTTGATGCTTGTCTGAGGCTGGGTGCAGATATTATTGTAAATACAGATGCAGACAATCAGTACTGCGGCGATGATATTAAGAAGCTTGTAGAACCCATTATAAATAACAGAGCTGAGATTGTTATTGGTGAGCGACCTATTGATACGACAGAGCACTTTTCTAAGATGAAGAAGCGTATGCAAAGATTTGGCTCGTTTGTTGTTAGAGTGGCTTCCGGAACTGATGTGCCTGACGCTCCCAGTGGTTTTAGAGCATACTCCAGAGAAGCAGCTCTTAGATTAAATATAATCAATAACTATACATATACATTGGAGACAATAATACAAGCAGGGCATAATCGTATACCGATGGTAAGTGTACCTGTTAAAACAAATCCGGAACTGCGTAAATCGCGTTTGTTTAAAAGCACAGCTTCATATATAAAACGCTCTGCAGTTGTCATAATACGTTCGTTTATGATGTACAAGCCTTTAAAGTTTTTCTTAATCCTCGGAGGACTGATATCAGCAATAGGAGCTGCTTTTATTATTCGCTGGCTTGTTTTTTACCTTCAAGGGCACGGAGCAGGCAACGTGCAATCTTTGATTCTTTCTGCAATGCTAATTATGATTGGCGTACAATTTATCATTGCAGGATTTCAGGCTGATATTATTGCAGCAAATCGAAAGATACTCGAAGATGTGCAGTATAGGGTGAGGAAGATCGATTCGGAGAAAAAGTAGTGGAGCAAGAGTTAGTCAGTATAATCATATGTGCTTATAATGCAGAAGATTATTTGGATGTTTGTGTTAATTCGGTAATAATGCAAACATATAAATTAATTGAAGTTATCCTTATTAATGACGGGTCAACAGATAGAACCTCGGAAATTATGAAAAAGTATGAAGAATCGGATTCGAGGATTAGGGTTATAAGTCAGGATAATAAAGGATTGGGTGCATCTCGGAATATCGGAATTAACGTTGCCGGCGGGAAAGCAATAATGTTTTTAGATGCAGATGATTATTATTCAAATGAGCTTGTGGAAAAAGCTTACTTAGAACTGGGAAATAAGGGTACAGAAATTGCGATTTTTAACGGAACGGCTTTTTCGGATGATAATTTAGAAGTTATATACAACAACAAGAAATATTTTTTACTTACAGCTAGTGATGAGGGGATTGTTGCTGATGGATTTTATTTCTTGAAAAAAACTAAAGGCATAATGCAATCAGCATGTTTGAAAATATATAATAAAGAGTTTCTTGACCGGCATGATATCCGATTTGCAACTGAAGGGTACGGAGAGGATACGCTTTTTTTCTATAATGCATTTACTAAAGCTACGCAGATCAGTTACATTGATTATATTGGGTATTATCGGAGGTATCATAAAAAATCCATAATGAAATCTATCGGAACTGAGAACATTAAGTCCCGATTATCTCATTTTCCGCAGCTTGTTTCAGTTGCAAATGAGATTTCTGATAATGAAAATAAAAAGCTTGTAATGAAGCAATATTCTTATTATGCAATATTACTCTGGATCATGATATTCAACCGTACGGATAAGGCTGAGTTACGGGAGCTCCATGATTGTTTTAATGATTTGGATTTGGACAAATTGGTAAAAGATAACCGGCAAGATTTGGTGACATTTTTGTTTTCGCTTGTTATTTTACTGCCCCAAAGAGTCAAGTTTCTCAAAGTATTTATTGCAAAACTTGCAAAAAGAGCTCTTAATAATAAAACAAGGTTTTCTATTTAAAGACAAAAAGTTTATTGTAATTACAGAAAGAGGCGTTTTTGTGAAAACACTATATATAAATTATACAGACTCAATATCAAAACCAACTCAAGGTAAGTGGTCAAAGCATTTAAAATCCGACAATCATACCAAGTATCACGGGGGCGGAAATTATACAAATATGATTCTTCAAAAGCTTCAGAAGAAAAATGATACATGTGAGATTATTTTACTGTGGCCAAAAGACCATCTTCCGCAAACAGAGCTTGAGAAGTCATTTTATGAGACTGGGTTTTTTACGATACAGCACATAGAGTCATTGTCAGAGAATGTACAACTTATAGAAAACAGTACACTCTTTCTGCCGGTGCTTCACAATCCATCGGATTATATGAGTCTAAGACAATTAAAGAGTGCAAATCCATCGGTGAAAATAATCGCAACAATACATGACTTAAGGTCAAGTTTTAACGATTATGGTATGATTACCCGGTATTACTTCACCGGTTTAAAGTGCCATCTGTTCTTTCTTCAAAAACCTGTGTTTTGGCTTCTCAATACATTTATTTTTAACAGAAAAATAAGAAAAGGAATGAAAGTGCTCGATACTATATTCACCGATTCAAATTACTCTTTACAAAAACTTAATAAACTTCAGCCAAAAGGAAAAATTATACCTCATTATTTATCGTTGACCTCTGATAATTTACTTAAGCAAAGAGAAAATAAGGGAAATTATTTTTTATTTGTGAGCGGCAGCAGACCCGTAAAGAACTTACTTCGTACTCTTGAAGCGTTTTGTTTATTCAAGGAAACAGATAAAAATGATTATTACTTATATGTTACCGGGCTTAACGAAGATATGCTTGACAGATTATTAAAATATAAGAAACTAGATAAAGAGGTCATAAGTAAATGGGTTAAGGTGTTGGGGTATGTTGAAGAAGATGTGCTAAGTGGTCTTTATAGAAACTGCAGCTTACTCATATACACATCCTTGTATGAGGGGTTTGGCTTGCCACTTTTGGAAGCGGCACGACAAGGAAGACCTGCGATTTCATCCTATTCATCCTCGATTCCGGAGGTGCTGGGGAGTTGCACTCATTATGTGAATCCATACGATGTGCATTCAATATCTGATGGGATGACATATATGACTCAGGAGGATGTTCTTAAGCAATATGAGAAACAAATATTAAAGCAGTACCCGATACTTGAACAAAGAGGATTTCAAGATATTGAGGTGCTTATTGAAACATTGTTTACTGTATGAGTAAATATTTTGTAACAGTAGAAATTTCAAATCCCTGAATATTTACAATAATAGGGATTGATATCCTGTGAATTGTGCGATATACTTCATTTTGGAGGGTAGGTTTTATGATTATTCGTACAATTGAAGAAAGAGTTCGTAAAGAAATAAGTACTGGTAGAAAAGCTGTCATTTTACTTGGAGCTCGTCAGGTTGGTAAAACAACGCTGTTACGTTCGCTATGTGCAGATGATAATAATGTGTTATGGCTAAACGGCGATTCATCAAATGATCGTTTGCTGCTAACAACACAAAGCATAGAACAATTACGTATTGTAATCGGCAAGCATAATGTACTGATTATTGATGAAGCACAACGTGTTTCGGACATTGGACTCGTGTTGAAGCTTTTAATTGATAATATTCCACAGGTAAAAGTTGTAGCAACCGGGAGTTCATCGTTAGAATTAGCAAACAAAACAAATGAACCGTTAACCGGGCGAAAACGACAGTTTAAGCTGTTTCCGTTATCGTTTTCAGAAATGGTTGACTATCACGGCTTACATGCAGAAAAAAACTTGACTCCACATAGGCTCATTTATGGCTACTACCCTGATATTGTAACTTCTCCCGGTGAAGAACGTTCTTTATTACAGGAACTATCAGACAGTTACTTATATAAGGACATTCTGGCACTTGAAAAAATAAAAAAATCAGAGCAATTAACACGTTTGCTTCGTGCATTAGCATTTCAAATCAGTTCTCAAGTATCATATACGGAGTTGGGACAGTTGTGTGGGCTTGATAATAAAACTGTTGAA
>Ga0123356_10000181_pt1 | contig 71985 bp, 57 predicted proteins | sample TergutEmb28metaG_2_FD_92546 | JGI IMG/M metagenome (GOLD analysis project Ga0123356, IMG submission 92546) | Embiratermes neotenicus P3 segment gut microbial communities from Petit-Saut dam, French Guiana - Emb289 P3 | ecosystem: Host-associated > Arthropoda: Insects > Digestive system > Gut ...
CTTCGGGGCATGTGCCTCAAGCGGTTATGAACCCCGCAATGCACCCCCCCCGCCCCCGCCCCCCTGTGGTAAGGGCAATGCCACCTCAGCCCTATTATCCCCAACCGCAAATAAGGGTTGCACCCCCTGTTCAGCCCTATTATCCTCAACCGCAGTATCCAAATCCTTATCCCCCTGCGCAACCGCCTTATGGATATCCAGGGCAACCGATACCGCCGAATGGTAGAAGATAGTTGGGGTTAATTCAGAATTAAGAATTAAGAATTCAGAATTATGGATTAATTAACTAATAATGATATTTAGAATCCACCCCTATGCCCTATGCCCTCATATATTTAATACCTATTGCCTGTAGCCTTATATACCTAATTTTTCGTATAATTATGTTTAAAAGTATAAAATCCGACATAGATGTTGTAATGCAAAAAGATCCTGCGGCGCGAAGCCGTTTGGAAGTTTTTTTAACCTACCCAGGGATAAAAGCTATGATTAGCTTCCGCATGGCGCATTGGCTTTATTTTAAAAAGCTAAGATTTTTGGCGCGCTATATCTCTTACCGCGCACGCAAAAAGACGGGCATTGATATTCACCCCGCCGCCACAATCGGCAAGGGGCTATTTATAGATCACGGCAGTGGCGTTGTTATCGGCGAAACCGCAATAATCGGTGATAATGTTACGCTTTATCAGGGCGTTACGCTTGGCGGTACGGGCAAAGAAACGGGCAAACGCCACCCCACAATCGGAAACAATGTAATGGTTTCTTCGGGCGCGAAGATTCTTGGCAATATCACGATAGGTGATTATTCCAAAATCGGCGCAAACTCTGTGGTGTTCACAAATGTTCCCGAACATAGCACCGTGGTTGGCATTCCGGGGAAAGTGGTGAGAATGTACGGCAAAAAGGTGGAAGATTTAGAACAAAATCTGCCCGATCCGATTCTGGACGAACTGCGCCGGCTAAATAACCGCATAAAGGCACTTGAAGCGGTTGTGGATGTTAAATCCTGCAAATATTCAATGGCGGACGATTTGCCTGCCGAAGAGGAATAAGCATGAAACTTTATAACACGCTTACGCGCCAAAAAGAAGAATTTACGCCCCTAAAACAGGGGCTTGTTACCATGTACTCGTGCGGGCCAACCGTGTACGGCTACGCGCATATCGGAAACCTGAGAACCTATGTGTTTATGGATTTGGCGCGCCGTGCGCTAAAGCTGTGCGGTTATAAGATTAAAGGTGTGCTAAATATCACCGATGTGGGGCATTTGACAGACGATTCCGATGACGGCGAAGATAAAATGGCACTCACAAGCAAGCGCGAACAAAAATCGCCTTGGGAAATTGCGGAATATTACACAAAGGTTTTCTTTGAAGATTGCGCCAAGCTAAATATCGGCAAGCCCGAAATTATTGCAAAAGCCACCGATCATATTCAAGAAATGCTTAGCTATGTGTACGCGCTTTGCGATAAGGGTTTCGGCTATGAAACAGAGGACGGAATCTATTATGATATTCAAAAATTTGAGGGCTACGGCAAACTTTCGCGCATAAATCTGGACGAACAACTGAGTGGCGCACGCGTGGATATTAACACGGAAAAACGCCACCCTGCGGATTTTGCCCTTTGGAAAAAGGCGGAAAAGAACCACATTATGCAGTGGGACAGCAAGTGGGGCATGGGATATCCGGGGTGGCACATTGAATGTTCTGCCATGAGTAAGAAATACCTCGGCGCGCATTTTGATATTCACAGTGGCGGTGTGGATCATATTCCGATTCACCACGAAAATGAAATTGCGCAAAACGAAGCGTTGACGGACGGCAAGCCTGCGGTTAATGTGTGGTTGCACGGCGAATTCATGCTTGTGGACGGCGGAAAAATGGGGAAATCCCTTGGCAACGGCTACACAATTAAAAACCTTGAAGAAAGAGGCTACCACGCACTTGATTTCAGAATGTTTTGCTTAAACGCGCATTACAGGAAAAAACTTAACTTCACCTTTAGCGGGCTTGACGGCGCAAAAACCTCTCGTATGAGGTTGCTTGAAGCCCTTGCCCTGCACAAATCTTCCGCAACTGCCACCCCTAAAGAAAAACTTGAAAGCTACAAAGCGGATTTTATGAATGCGGTTGAAGACGATATTAACGCGCCACGCGTACTTGGGCTTCTTTTTACAATGATAAAAGAACCAAAGTCAAAAGATATTTACGCGCTTGCGCTTGAATTTGATAAACTTTTGGGGCTTGATTTGCATATCCTGCCCGAACCCAAAAAAGAGGAAGAACCTTTGGCTGAAGATATCCCCGCCGAAATTCTTGCCCTCTCAGAAAAACGCACCCAAGCCAAAAAAGATAAAAACTTCGCCCTAAGCGATCAAATCAGAAACGAAATCCTTGCAAAGGGTTACACGGTTATTGATACAGCGAATGGCGTTAAGATTGTGCGCAACGCGTAAAGCGCGTTGCGCGTGAAGACGCTTCGCTTGTGAAGACGGCTTCGCCTTATGAAGTCGTTCACTTCGTTCACTTGTGAAGTGTTGCTTTGCAACATGGTGGGTTGAATTGGGGAATCGGTGATTGGCTAATTTGATTTTCAGAGTAAACCATATAAAACTGCGGAATGCTAAATCTAATCAGTTCATGCGGGCGCGCCCGCACTTCATAAGCGAAGCGTCTTCATAAGCGTGCAACGCACGCGCCTTCATAAGGCGAAGCCGTCTTCATAAGCAAACTTGTTTGCGTCTTCACAAAAACCCCGCCGAAGCGGGGTTTTTTCTTATCTGTTTTTGTTAACAAGTGCCTGATAATCTTTTATCAACCCCATTGCCACCTTTTCGTCCAGCTTGCCGTTTAAGCAAGAGGTTTCAAAGAACCGCTTAGGAAGTTTTACTGCCTCTTGGCGGAAGCCGTAAGCCTCTTTTATGCGAAGTTTGGTGTTATAAATCTTTATGGCTGTTTGCTTTAGGGTTTCTTCGTCCGAAGCAAAGCCAAGATAATTCAGCACTTCCGCCATGGATTCCTTATCGTAAACCTTTCTTGCAAAGAGGCACATAACAAGGGAATTTGTAATGCACCTTTCGGTTTCTTCTTGGTAAAGTTTTTCCACAAACTTCTTGGCGTCAAATTCCTTCATGCTTTGATCAATGCTGTAACCGCCGTTGCAAAGGTGGCTGTGGCGCGCGCCTACTGCAACGCCCACAAGAGAACCGTAACCCGTGTGATACCCCGGCATTTCGTTTCCTGCTATTTGCATGGCGAAATCTTGCCCGCCGTACTTCGCAGAGGCAAAGCGACTGCCCTTTCCTAAATCGCGGTAAAATTCATTTTTGGCTTTTGCCATATAGCGCACCGCGTCCACATAGCCTTTGGTGTAGCCGAATTCAAGTTTTGTTAAGGTTTGTTCTTTGCCCACAAGCCCCGTTTGGTATGCTTCGGTAGCCCAACCAAGGCAAACCCCCGTACTCATTGCGTCCATTCCTGTTTCTTCAACTTCGTTGATAATTTCAAGAATATCGTCTGATTTATCTATTCCAAGGAAAGTGCCAAGTGCAAAAATAAGTTCGTAGTCATATCCCACGCTTATTGCCTCATATTCATGCCCCTTATCAAACTCTTTTCTGTACATTCCTATGTGAATGCAACCCACAGGGCAACCCACGCAAGCAAGTTTTCTAACAAGGTTTCTTTTCGCAAACGCATCACCGCTGATATTTTCCACGCTTTCCATGCGGGTTGCCTGCAAGTTCCTTGTGGGAAGCCCCCCCATTTTATTAAGAGGTTCAATGTTGATGGGCGTGCCTGCGTCATGATATTTTGCCATCATGTCCGTTTGGGTGCTTGCTTTAAAAAGTTTGTTATAAATGCGGAAATATTCCTTAAAATCTTTAATAGGAATATTTTGATCGCCACCTGAAACGCAAATTGCTTTAAGGTTTTTACTGCCCATCATTGCGCCCAAGCCCATTCTGCCGAAGTGTCGGTAAGTATCCACGCTTACGCTTGCGAACGCCACTTGGTTTTCACCCGCAGGCCCTATTCTTAATGTGGATCTTTTGCCCGCGCTTTTTCCGCCACCGTGTTCCTTATCCCTTATATATCTGCCCACTTCGCCGTTATCCAAGCCCCAAAGCGCGTCTGCGCATCTGAATTGAATATCGTTTGCGGAAATTGATAAATAACTTCTGCCCTTGCAAGCCCCTGTGATAACGATAGCATCGTAACCCAAAAGGAACATACAAAGTGCCATTCTTCCGCCTGCGTAAGTTTCGCCCAATTCGCCCGTAAGCGGGGATTTGAACATTGCCACGGTTTTTGTGAGAACAGGGAAGATATAAGTTCCTGCGCCTATTGCAAAAACGATAGGCTGTTCGGGCGAAAGCGCGTCAAGTTTGGGCTTCATATTTTCCTCAAGTAGCTTGGAAGCAATGCCCACACCACCGATATATTCGTGCAAATCAGGCCTTTTTTCAATGCGGATTTTTTTGGTTTCAAGATTGATATATAGCACTCTTATAAATTTTTCGTAAATCATTATTCGTCCCCCCCTGTGATTTTTAGGCAGTTATGCGGGCAATACTTGGCGCAAATTCCGCAATGGTGGCAGATTATGGGCTTTTTCGTATCCTTATCAAAGTTGATTGCCTTCGCCGCGCAAGCCGTTTCACAAACACGGCAACCAATGCACTCGTCCTGCACAAGTACGACACCGCCACCCTCGCGCTTAACAAGCGCATCTGTGGGGCAAGCCTTTAGGCAGGTGGGATCTTTGCAACCGTTGCAGAAGATTGCAATGAACTTAGTAGTCATACCGCCTATAGTTCTTACCCTTATTGCCGCTTTGTTCGGTGCGTGGCTTTTCTTATTCGCCGCCGCACACACGGACATACAGGTAAAACACCCAAGGCATTTTGCCATTTGTTCGCTTTTTAATATTCCTTTTTTTGCCATATGTACCTCTTTTTTTAATTCAGAATTATGGATTGATTTTTTTCAGCGCACAGCGCACAACGCACAGCGCACAATGGTGGAATTATTTATTAATGAGATTTGGAATCCGCCATTCGTAAGTCGTAAATCGTAAGTCGTCATTACTCTTAATGATATTTAGAATCCGCCATTGTGCGCTGTTTAATGCCTTCGCATTAAACACTACCCCATAGACGCAGGCGATATTATCAGCACTTCGTCCTTATCTTTTAGCTTTGTTTTATAGCCCTCAAGTTGGTTGATTGATATATCGTTAACAAAGATTACCGCACTCTCTATTGCCCTTATATCCTTATTATATTTATCCGCTACCGCTTTTAAGAGTTCGCTAACGCTTCCCGCTTTAAAGCTATCTTCGCTAATTCCGAATTCTTTTTTATATGTTCCGAAATATTTTGCTTTAACCATAATTCTATAGCGGTTTTACTTGCCGTTCGGCATGGTTTTGTCCCAAACCTTTGCTGTCTTTTTGCGCCATTTGGCATACCCTGTGGGGGTTTTTGGATACCCTTTATATAGCTTTTTGAGTTTTGTGGCGCAGGATACACCTTTTAAAAGTGCCTTAACGGTTCTAAACCTAATGTTTCCTGAAAGCACCCCTACGCCCACTTTTAAGGCAAGTTTAAGCGAATCGGCGGGGGACATATTTACCGCAAAAGTCCAATTCATGGTAACCATATCTTTCTCGTTAAACACTATGCCCTTTTTAAATTGATATTCATTTTCCTTGGGGCTACAATCCACCGCGTTTATCACAGTTGCAAAAATGTAAGCAAAGTCTGCACCTTGGGTTTGATTGTACTTTACATTAATATCCCAAAGTTTTTCCTTAGTGGGAATACCGCCGTCCCTCATTGCCTCTGAGGCAACATTAACGGCTATTTCCGCATGGTTCCATTGTGATGCCACGCCCTCGCCACTGAATGGCTTTGTGAGGCAGGCGGAATCACCTATGCAAATAAAATTATCGTCTACAAAAGAAAACGGTGTACGGCGGAAGGGCGTTGCGCCTTTTTGGATTTGTTCTACAGTGTGTTCGGGCAGGTTGGCAACCTTTTCAAATTCCTTATATACCTTTTCGCCGTTTTCAAAAGAACCGTTTGCGCCCACACCGAAAATCGCCGTGTCGGGGGTGAGGGCAGGTGCAGTCCATGCTTTGTAATATGCCCAACCTGTGTTTGCGGTTATGTAATCCCTTGGATCTTTAATTTTTGCGTAACGGATTGTAACATAAAATTTATCGTTATCCCCGATTTCAAAATTTTCCACAGGGGAAGTATCGGGAAGCTGTCTTCTTGCCACAGAGGGAATTCCTGAAGCGTCTACCACAAGGCGCGCGGATATATTAACCTCTTTTCCGCCTTTTTCCGCTTTAATTCCTGCAATTTTGCCGTTTTCGTCATATAAAAAGGCTTTAAAGGGGGTTTCAAAGGCAAATTCCACACCTGCTTCGTCTACAACTTTTTTAAACCTTTTCATAAAAAGCCCAAGGCGGATAACCGAAAACGGATAATCAACGCGCTTAGGGTGGTTGCTGAATGCGGATTTAAAGGTGCTGTATTCAAAAATTGTTAAAAAATCCTCATCGCCCTCTTTGGGTTCGGGAATGCCGTATTTCGCAAAATATGGCTGATCTATGTGGAAAACATCAAGCCTTTCCGCTAGCCTGTTTTCGGGCAAAATATCAGTAACAAGCACACTGTAACCCGTTTCTGCCATTCTTTTAGCAAAAAACATACCTGCCGTGCCTGCACCTACCACAACTATATCGTAACTATTTTTCATAAAGCCCCCTATCAAGCGGATTATCCGCCCTTTATTCTATTTATGGTTTACCTTATTATTTTATAACGGAAAGCACCCATAAGTCAATTACAATAATAAAACCTACGAAAAGTTGCAATAACCTTAAAAAGTTACAATATCCTTTGAATTTTTCGCCGTAATAGTTTAAACTATTAGCTATCGGCGAAATTAACCGCTTAGAGGTATGGAAGTTTTGGATAATAACAAACAGCAAGAAGAAAAAGATTTAACCTTAAATGAACCCTCTGCATTAGTGCCTGAGGGTATGGAAGAATCAAATAGCGAAAACGAATCTTTGCAAGAATGTGAGGTGAGTTCTGCCACAGGTGCAGAAGTTAACGAATGCGCAGGCGCAACTGCAAAACCTAATGCCCCCAACCTTTCTTCAATTAAACTTAGCAAAAAAGCAATTATCGTTACGGTGCTGATTGTGTTTTCGCTTGTGGTGGCTTCTTACATATTAACCTTTTTGCTTCCGCAAGGCGCGTACGATCGCGATCCCGATAGCGGTGCGATTATAGACGGTTCTTATAGGGAAACAGGTGGCGGAAATCTTCCCTTTTGGAAATTTTTACTTGCGCCCGTAATGATTTTAAATCCCACCGCGGGCGGTGCGGAAATCGTGTATGTGATAATTGCGCTTATGCTGATTATCGGCGCGGTGTTTACCGCGTTGGACGCAAGCGGTATTTTGGTGTACATGGTGGATTCGCTTGCCAACCGATTTAAAAACAAGAAGTATATGCTTATCTTCGCGCTTTCCTTTGCTTTTATGTTTTTGGGAAGTGCGGCGGGCATGATTGAGGAACTTATTCCCCTTGTGCCGATAGTTATTTTGCTGTGCTATGCGTTCGGGTGGGACGCCCTTGTGGGGCTTTCCGTTTCACTTTTATCCGCAGGTTGCGGATTCGCCGCGGGCGTAATAAATCCGTTTTCGGTGGGCGTGGCGCAAACGCTTGGCGGTTTGCCCCTCTTTTCGGGAATCCATATGCGGTTGCTTACCTTTGTGCTTGTGTACACGGCGGTTTCGGGGTTCACTTTTCTTTACGCTAAAAAAATTGATAAAAATCCTAAAAAATCCCTTGTTTATAAGGACGACATTGCCCGCAGGGCAGAATTTAGCGAACGGCTTGGAAATTTTGAAAAAGATCCTCAAAAAAGTAAAGCCCTAAACTTCCTTGGGATTTTGGTGGGGGTTATCCTCGTTTCTTCCGTGGGCGCAATTTTTTGGCATGAACTTGCTAATTATATAATGTATATAGCGGCGGGGGTTTATATCGTGGGCGGTGTGGGCGCGGCAATGATATGCGGAATCCGCGGTAAAAAGCTATTAAAACTTCTCGCCAAAGGTTCGCTTACGCTATTGCCTGCCGTGGTTATGATTTTAATTGTGGGAAGTGTGCGCTATATAATTGAAGAGGGTGGCATAATGGATACCATTCTTTACAAATCCATTGGCTTGATTTCGGGCAGTTCCCCCTTTGTTGCCACGCTTTACATTTATCTGATTGTTATAATTTTTAATATCTTTATCCCCTCAGGTTCGGCAAAAGCCTTTTTGATAATGCCTATTATCTTCCAAGTTTGCGCTGTGGTGGGCGTTCACCCCCAAACCGCCGTTCTTGCGTACGCTTTCGGGGACGGCTTTTCAAGCATGATGCTTCCCACCAATCCCATGCTTTTAATTATCCTTGGGCTTACCACAGTAACTTACCCCAAATGGCTAAAATTCGGCGCACCGATATTTTTAACAATTCTCGCCATAACCGTGGGCGTGCTTTTCTTGGCGCAAGCGGTGGTTTATGCTTAAAATAATTCAGAATTAAGAATTCAGAATGCAGAATTGAAGATTAATTATTAATGAGATTTAGATTCCTTCATGTTTCTCGTTTCATGTTTCTCGTTTCTCGTTTCATTTTTCAATTCCCCCCTAATCCCTTGTCCCTAATCCCTAATCCCTAATAAAAAACCGCCTTTCAGCGGTTTTTATTCGCCGTGGCAGTTTTTATATTTACAAAAAACGGATTGTAATATATAATATAAGTATGGCAACCGTGCAAGCAAAGCAAATCTCGTATTTTGACAATCTGACTGCTGAGATTGCTTTTCCGTGTCGCATTGTTAACAAGAGTTTTACTAATGTAGAGTTGTTTGCTGGTTGTGGCGGTTTGGCTCTCGGGCTTGAACAGGCAGGATTTGATACCTTAATGTTAAATGATTTTGACAATTCTGCGTGCCAAACATTAAAACAAAATCGCCCAAATTGGAAAGTTATTTGTGAGGATATAACGAAACTTTCAAGCGAAGATTTATTAAAACAATTAAACCTTAAAAGGGGCGAATTGGATTTATTGTCGGGCGGTTATCCTTGCCAAAGTTTTAGTTACGCTGGCAAAAAACTTGGCATTGACGATGTTCGCGGAACTATGTTTTATCACTTCGCACAAATCTTAAAGCAATTATATCCAAAAATGTTTTTAGCGGAAAATGTTAAGGGCCTTGTTAATCACGATGACGGTAAAACACTCAAAACCATGATAGAGGTGTTTGCCGAAGTCGGTTACAATGTTCAATTTAAAGTTCTAAACGCGTGGGAACACGGCGTAGCACAAAAGCGCGAAAGAGTAGTTATTATCGGAATCCGTAAAGATTTAAATATTCAATATGACTTTCCAAAAACGCAATCGTATAAGCCAACGCTGAAAGACGCATTAAAAGATGTTCCGAAATCACAGGGTGCAAAATACCCCGAAAGCAAAGCAAAAGTTTTTGACCTTGTGCCTCAAGGCGGTTGCTGGCGACATTTACCGCAAGACATAGCAAAAGAATACATGAAAGGCAGTTACAATCTTGGCGGTGGAAAAACTGGTATCGCAAGACGAATTTCATGGAACGAACCAAGTTTAACCCTCACTTGTTCGCCCGCACAAAAACAAACTGACCGTTGCCACCCAGACGAAACGCGACCCTTTACGGTTCGCGAATACGCAAGAATACAATCATTTCCAGACGACTGGGCTTTTGTGGGAACAATCACAAATCAATATAAACAAATCGGAAATGCTGTGCCGGTAAACTTCGCAAAAGAAATAGGCTTAACCATTTTGAAAGCATTGAAGGGGGCAGAAGAATAATGGCATACTTAGATTTTATAAGTAACGAAAATTTAGAGAAACATATCAGAGAAACTATCCTTAAATACGGCGATAGCCTCAAAGGCATTAACCTTGCAACTTTTAACAAAAATATTATTGACCCTATCAAGCTTACTTTTGACAGCATTGTGTTTAATAAGGATATTGAACAAATCATAGTCGCCGAACTAATACGGCAACGCGATAAAACAAATTCAAACACAATCGGTTATTTTAACCAAAACATTTTCAAATATATTGAAGGTTGCGAAGTGCCAACGCATGGCTTTGATGTCATTTTCCACGGGAAGAAAACCGTTTATGTTGAAATAAAGAACAAGCACAATACAATGAACTCATCGTCCTCGCAAAAAACATTTATGCGGATGTTGAACCAAGTTTCAAAAGACCAAAATTGCGAATGTTACCTTGTTGAAATAATCGCAAAGAAAAGCCAACATGTTGTTTGGAAAATGTCGCTTGACGGCGAACAAACTTCAAACGAAAGAATATATCGCGTTTCTGTTGACAAGTTTTATGAATTTATTACTGGGGATAAAGGTGCTTTTGCTAAACTATGCGAAGTTTTACCGCAAGTTATAACAAAAATAGTCAAAACCGATTTTGCAAGCAAAATTGAACAAGACACCGTTTACAGCGAATTAAAAGAACACAGCAAAGATTTACTTAGGGCATTATACTTGCTTGCGTTTAAAACTTATGAAGGGTTTTAATGATTGATGGGCTTGAACAAGTGCGAAACTTTGATGGTAAAAAATATTGCTGAAAAAATTCGGCACTTATTTTTCATTACTCAAATGATGATAAAAAACTTTGATGATTTCAAAGAGTCATGTTCTTTTATAGCGAAAAGAAATTCGCAAATATTTTTTCGATCAAAAACCGAAGAAGAAAAAGAAGAAGTGTATTGCCATTTCGCAAGACCTTTTTATAATTGTTTGGAAATGTACTATGCGGTAACACAGCATTTTGATGTAGTAAAAAATCAAAATAAGGATAACATAAAGTTTATCGCGAAGTACGATATAAACTGGAAAGAAAAGAATTTGAGTAGCAATGAAACAAAATTTCTCAATGGAATGCGTAGTTACATAACGCATTACCAAATACCTATTTTAACTATCAGAACCGCTGAGTTTCCTTGCGGATTACATACTCAGTTGCTGATAAGCAAAAACTCACTGTTGGGATATGACGGTTGGACTAAACAAGCAAAGAACTTTATTGAAACTTATTACAAAAAAACTGAACCTATTAAAATACCGCTTTGTGAAGATTGCGAATATGCTAGAGAAAACTCAAGTGGCTTAGTTCAATGCAAAGGGCTTTATAAAGAGTGTAAGGACATTGAAATAGCCCCTATCGTAGAAAGGTGCATTAACAACGCGGTTCACTTTTATAACTGGCTTGTGTCGGCTCTTGCAAGTGAATGCAAAGAAGAAATTGGCGAATAGAGAACCTGATTAAGCCCTTGTGGAATTATTTTATTAAGCATTTCTCTTAACAAGATTTAGAATCCACAATTCGTACTTCTCATAATGAGATTTAGATTCCTTCCCTATGCCCTATAACCTATGCCCTCAAAAAAACACCGCTTCTGCGGTGCTTTTTTTTAGATTCTCTTAATTATCTTCTGTTAGAGTTTCTGTCTTGCCATTGGCGTTGTTTTTTTGCTTTACGGCAATCAAAACATCTTGTGGGTTCGTTGTCAAAGCCTTTTTCTTTGTAAAATTCTTGTTCGCGAACGGTAAAAGTGAAATCTTTTCCGCAATCTTTGCATTTAAGCGTTTTATCCTGCATTTCCTGTGCCTCCTTCCATTTTCCCGAACAATATTTATAAAGATTTTTTTAAGGATATTCCTTAAGCAGTATTAATTTTTATCGGCTTATTTACAATATACAACACGCGCGAAACAGTGTCAAGTGTTTTTCGCGTTATGTGCTTTGTTCTAACTGTTTAGCGCAAGATACACGATTAGCACAATTATGCCAAGCGCAAGAACCGCACCAAGGAAGATACCGCAACCGTTTCTGCGCCCTGTGCAACCTCTGCGCCTGCCAAGGCGGTGTCCGCTGTTACCACCGCGTGCCTTGTTATGATAATTGCGGTTTCTGTTATTGTTATTAAAATTAAATTTTGCTTTACCCATGTTTATTAATTATGAATTATTTTTCAGCGCACAGCGCACAACGCACAGCGCACAGTGAAGGAATTATTTATTAATGAGATTCAGATTCCGCGCCTGTTGCCTATTGCCTGTTGCCTCAATAATGAGATTTAGAATCCACCATTGTGCGCTGTGCGCTGTGCGTTGTGCGCTGTAAAACGCGTTCCGCGTTTAGAAATTATCCGCCTTAACCTCAAAGTACGCCTGCGGGTGTGCGCAGACGGGGCATTTGATTGGCGCTTTGTCATTATCCATTATATATCCGCAGTTACGGCAAATCCAGCTTGTTTTTTGCGGTTTTGCAAATATTGTGCCGTTTTCAATGCCTTTTAATAATTTTGTATAGCGTTCTTCGTGTTCTTTTTCAATATTGCCCACTTTTTCAAAGAGGAAAGCAATATCGTTAAACCCTTCTGCGCGCGCTTCTTCTGCCATGCGCTTGTACATACTCGTCCATTCTTCGTTCTCACCGCTTGCGGAAGCCTTTAAATTTTCCACGGTTGAGGGGATTTCGCCACCGCAAAGAAGTTTAAACCAAATTTTTGCATGTTCCTTTTCGTTACCTGCGGTTTCTTCAAAGAAAGAGGCGATTTGTTCATAGCCGTCTTTTCTTGCTTTAGACGCAAAATATGTGTACTTATTGCGCGCTTGGCTTTCACCTGCGAACGCTTCTGCTAAATTCTTTTCAGTTTTTGTTCCTTTTAAATTTGCCATGTTTTACACCTCATTAGTTTTTGTGATTTCATTATACCACAAAATTTTGGCAATAATCATTGTTTCCTTAATTTTTACATTTTTTTTCGCGTGGCGCGCATTTTGTTTACAACGGTGAAGCATTTGTAATATACTTGTACTAATACCTATTATTACGCGCGCATTATCATAGCGCACAAAAGGTGTTAAAGGATAAACAAAATGGCAAATTTATTAAAAAAGTTTTCTTTCACGAATGATATTGCAGATGTTCTTGCAAATTGCAAAAGCGTTACGATTCCAAGAACCAAGGACGAACTCGTTTCCCTTGCTTTTGGCGGAACGGGCGCAAACAGCTTTGATGTGGTTTACGATGTAAAGGGCAAGCCTTTTAAGGAAGCCACTATCGTGCGTTGCAAAAACGGCGCGGCGGTTAATTACTGCGAGGATTATATGCGCAGGCGCGATCCTGATTGCATGGCAATTGCAGACGATCTTCCCACAGATAAGCCAAGGTTTAAGGATTTATACGGCAAAGATTTCTCTTCCTTGAGAAAACAAACTTACGAATGGCTTAAAGGGCAGGATCTACTTGTGATGCCCGTTATGTCCGGCGGAACAACTTACGGTTCTGAAACAGTGCTTATCGCACCCAAAAACGCGGCGTTCTTTGCTTGCGGATTTGCGGATTTGCAATTCCTTGTGAATATCAGCGAATACAAGGGAACATTTAAACCAAAGGTGGTTCTTTTCCTTGCGCCCCCTTTCAGGCACACTTTCTTTAGCAAAAAGCAAATGGTTGTGCATAACCGCTTGCCTGAACTTTATGAAATGTTTTCTTACAATTTATACCCTGGCCCCAGTGCCAAGAAAGGCATTTACGGCTTCTTATTGCATGAAGGCGAAAGAGAAGGCTGGATAACCGCGCACGCTTCGGCGGTAAAAGTTATTACCCCTTATGAAAACGAAATCGTTATCATGCACGAGGGCGCAAGCGGTGGCGGAAAATCTGAAATGGGTGAAAATATCCACAAAGAACCTAACGGAAAAATCCTTATCGGGCAGAATGTGGAAACAAAAGAAAAGTTCCATATGCTTTTGGACGAACCTTGCGAACTTCAACCAGTGGCAGACGATATGGCTTTATGCCACCCCAAAATGCAAAACGAATCTCAAAAACTTGTGATTCAAGACGCGGAAAACGGTTGGTTCTTAAGGCTTGATCACATTAAGCATTACGGCACTGAACCTGTTCGTGAAAAACTTACCATTCACCCCCCCGAACCCCTTGTATTTATAAATATTCAAGGCGCACCCGATGCAACCTGCTTAATTTGGGAACATACTATTGATTCAAACGGACAACCCTGCCCCAATCCGCGCGTGGTTATGCCAAGATCACTTATGCCGGGGATTGTTAGCGGGCCTGTGGAAGTGGATTTGAGAAGTTTCGGCGTCCGCACCCCCCCATGTACTGCAAAACGCCCAACTTACGGAATTTTGGGCATGATTCAAGTTGTACCCCCTGCGCTTGCATGGCTTTGGCGACTCGTTGCGCCACGCGGGCATAACAACCCAAGCATAGTGGAAACAGAGGGCATGACGAGTGAGGGAATCGGTTCTTACGGCCCGTTCTTAACAGGAAAGCGCGTTGCCCACGCAAACATTTTGCTAAAGCAAATTATTGATTCCCCCGCCACGCGCTATATGGTTATTCCTAACCAACACATAGGTTGCATAAAGGTAGGGTTTATGCCACAATGGATTGCACGCGAATATGTGGCACGCCGTGGCAGTGCGAAATTTAAAGCAGAACAGCTTGTGCCTGCGCGTTGCGCACTTCTTGGCTACTGCCTTGAAAGTTTAAAAGTAGACGGGCAATATATAGGCAAGAGTTTCTTGCAACCCGAAACGCAAAAAGAAGTGGGTGCAGAGGCTTACGATCTCGGTGCAAAAATGCTTAGCGATTTCTTCAAAAAGCAACTCGCCGATTTTGACACACCCGAACTTGATCCCCTCGGCAAAAAGATTATTGATCTTTGCATGAACGATGCTACGCTTGAGGAATATCTTGAATTGATACCAATGAGGTTATAGAAAAAAGCCACCGAAGGGTGGCTTTTTTAATTAAGAATTAAGAATTCAGAATGCAGAATTGTGGAATCTAAATCTCATTGTTGAGGGGGCAGGTTGCAGGATGCAGGATGCAGGGTTGGATTCTAAATATCATTATTAGTTAAATAATCCATAATTCTGAATTCTGAATTCTGAATTCTTAATTGCGGAAAACGCATTATGCGTTTTTCGTTGTCGCACTCACTAAAACATATTCCACTTTTTCTTCAATCATTTTAAGCGGTAGATAAAAGCTGTTATTATTATTTTCTGCGGAACTGCCTTCAATAGAGAAACTTTTTTCGCTATACCAAACTTCCATAGAAGTGCCGATTGGGGCGGAAGTTCTTGTGATTGTGGCTTTGATTACCCTCATGGTTTTTGCTGAACCCTCTTCGCCGAATGTGAATGTTTGGCTTGTTCTGCCGTGGGAAGCGATTCTTACCGATGCCGTTTGCCCATTAAGAGGATTGATAAGCGTGGTGTTAATTGTGTGTGCGCTTTCAATTTCGTCATACACTCTTAAGATTACATAAAGAAGTGAATTATCAAGCGCGTTGCCTGCTTTCACGCTTTGTTCTTTACCGCCTTGCTGTTTGTAAAGATAATTTTTACCGCTTAGGCGCGCCGTTGCGGTTGAGGTTACTTCGCCCTCACTGTTATAGGATTCGCTGTAGCTTGCCAAGGATTGGAAATTCCTCATAATGCTAACCGTGCGCGTTACCCTTATAGTTTGGGCTTCGTCCTTGTACACGGTTTGGGTGTAGCGCATTCCGCGAAGCGCGTTTGATTCAATTTTGAACTTTCTGTCCCCATGCCCCTCAAGCGTGTGTTCGCCCATGGGTAGCGTTTCAATTTCCGTCACAAGGTAGCCAAGGATTTCGCCACCCTCTTTGTTTTCACGCATTTCATAAGTTAAGCGTTCGTAGTCCGCCCAAGCCGTCCCCGGCAAGGGTGAAGAAGAACAACCCGTGAACATAAAAGACGCGCCAAGCGCGATAACAAGAATTAAAACAATTAGCAAGGCTTTTTTCATACTGAAAGTATACCAATTTTTTTGGCAAGTGTAAACCTAATTTTAAATGTATAGGGAAGTTTTAAAAGGCAATAATTTTGAGGAACAAAATAAGCAACGAATTATTGAGGTATTTTTATGGCATTTAATCCTTTTAACGAAAAACCGATTAAGGTTGAAAAAGCATTGAGAAATTGGAAACAGCTTTATCCTGATAGCTATGATATTAAAACGGTTGATCCTTACACCCGCGTTCGGGTGATTTTAATGAACGGCGCGGAATATGAATCCTCTTGGTTTTCGCACCACTTCCACCGCCATTGCAATAACAATGATTTAAGGCGCGATCTTGCTTTAATGCGCCGTGTGGAACAGCAACAGCAAAAGCTGATTTCTTGCTTAAAACCGCTTAATGAATCTATTCTTGAAACCACAATCGGCTATGAACAAGTTGCCGTGGATTTAACCGCCACCTTAGCGCAAAGAGAACCCGATAAATATGTGAAAGAAGCCCTTGATTTTGCCCTTCTTGAGGACTTTGATCACCTTTACCGCTTTGCGGATTTACTTGAAATGGATATGGGGATTGAAGCAGAAAGAATAGTGGGCGGATACACCGAAATTATGCCGGGGCGTCCCACAATAGCGGAACATAGGTGTCCTTGTGACGATGTTCGGTATCCCATAAACGCAAAAACCGCAAGCCCGATAACAAAACTTAACATTGCAATAATAACTTCTGCCGAACAGCAAACAATGAATTACTACAATAATATTGCACCTTTTTATAAGAACGATTTAGGGCGGAAACTCTTCACTGAAATTGCAATGATTGAAGAACAGCATGTTACGCATTACGGCGGACTTCAAGATCCAAACGCTACCATGCTTGAGTGCTTATTAAACCACGAATACACCGAATGCTACCTCTATTATTCCATGCTTCATGACGAAACGGATAGCAAAATCCGTGCAGTTTGGGAACGGCTTTTGGGGGAAGAAATTGCCCACCTGCACAAGGCAAAAGAAATGCTACAAAAGTACGAGGGGCGCGATTATCAAGAAGTGATTCCTAACGGCGAATTCCCCGAACTTTTAAAGCTAAAGCCAAATAAAGATTATGTGCGCGAAGTGCTTGCCAAAACCGTGTGGAAAACTTCGCATAAGGAAAAATATGCAGATTCACGCAAATTGGGGGCAGACAGCACCTTTGCAAAATACCAAAGCATAGTAAACAAGAATGAAAAGACTGTGCCGAACCACATTGCAATTAGTAGCTACATTAAGCTAAATAAGCAAGATTACCGCTACGAGGACGCACCGCACCCGATAAAAGAGTTAAGAAACAGAAAGGCGGATAATACTGCGGTTGCGCGACCGCCATTGTAATGGCGGGTAGCTTCGCATGATGTCGCTATCGCTTATGATGGTATGATGTCGGCTTTGCCTTATGATGTGTTGCTTTGCAACATTATGGAATGCTTAATATAATCCACCATGCGGGCTTGCCCGCCCATCATAAGCGTAGCGCCATCATATCATCATATCATCATTTATTTTGCGAAACCGCAAAATAAAAAACCGCCTTTCGGCGGTTCTTTTATTTTGTGTTTTCGCTTAAATGTTCTTATTCGCAAGCATTAAATAGTTCGCATATCTTAGCTTTGCTTCTTTTTCGTTATCGTCAAAGAGTTTTTGGGCAAGTTCTGCGTCTTGTTTCTTTAAGCTGTTATACCTTGTTTCGTTTGCAAGGAATTCTTGGTAGCTTGCTGTGGGTTCTTTGCTGTCAAGAATGAAGGGGTTCTTGCCTTCGTCTGCAAGCGTGGGGTTATAGCGGTATAAGTGCCAATAGCCACAATCCACAGCTTTCTTCATTTCTGCCATGCTTTGGCTCATGTTTACACCGTGGTTAATGCAGGTTGAGTAGCAGATAATTAGGGAAGGCCCGTCATACGCTTCTGCTTCTTTAATTGCCTTGATAGCTTGGTTCATATCTGCGCCGATTGCGATTTGTGCCACATACACATAGCCGTAACCCATTGCGATAAGCCCTAAATCCTTCTTGCGTGTGCGCTTTCCAGAGTAAGCGAATTTTGCAATAGAAGCCGTGGGGGTTGCTTTTGAAGCCTGTCCGCCTGTGTTTGAGTAAACTTCCGTGTCCATAACAAGCAGGTTTACATTTTCGCCAGAAGCAATAACATGATCTAATCCGCCGAAGCCGATATCGTAAGCCCAGCCGTCACCGCCGAATGCCCAAACTGATTTCTTCACAAGGCAATCCTTGTTCTTAATGATTTCCGCTTTAAGCGTTTGCGCCTTGCCGTCACAATTGCATTCTGAAAGTGCTTCAAGAAGTGCGGTTGACGCTTTCTTGCTACCTTCGGCGTCCTCTTTACTCTTAAGCCATGCTTCGCAAGCCTTTACGCAATTCTTGCAGGAAGCCTCAGCTTTAAGTTCGGTAATCCATTCTTCAAGCATTGCCCTTCTTTGGTTAAACGCAAGTGCCATACCGAATGAGAATTCCGCTGTGTCTTCAAACAAGCTGTTCGCCCATGCAGGCCCTTGCCCCTTATCGTTAGTTGTGTAAGGGTTGGAAGGATATGTTCCGCCGTAAATTGAAGAACAACCTGTGGCGTTGCCGATAACCATTCTATCACCGTAAAGTTGGCAGATAAGTTTGATATAAGGTGTTTCACCGCAACCAGAACACGCGCCCGAGAATTCAAATAAGGATTTTTTGAATTGGCTGTTCTTAACTGTGAATATATCTTTGATAGGTGCGTCTGTTTCAGGAAGCGCGTAAGCAAAATCCCAATTTGCGGATTCTTTTTCAATTGATTCCGCAATAGGCTTCATTTCAAGTGCCTTTTTCTTAGAGGGGCAAACATTTGCGCAAACACCGCAGCCCATGCAATCAAGCGGGCTTATTGCTATGCGGTATTTATAGCCTTTGAAGCCTGTGGCGTCTTTCGTGTCAAAAGAAGCAGGTGCGCCTGCAAGCTGTTCTTCGGTTGCAAGCACAGGAACTATTGTGCTGTGGGGGCAAACATACGAACATTGGTTACATTGAATGCAGTTTTCGTTAATCCAAACAGGTGCATTAACGGCAACACTTCTCTTTTCAAATTTGGTTGTGCCTGAGGGAACTGTTCCGCAGGGGGTAAAGCAGGAAACAGGAAGTTTATCGCCCTCTTGAAGAAGAATGGGGGAAGCAACCTTTTTAAAGAATTTGTCTTTGGTTGCGTGTGTGAACATTGTTGCGCCTTTGGTTGTGGTTGCCCAATCAGCAGGGATTGCCACTTCAAGAAGTTCGCTTGTTGCCCTGTCTATAGACGCATTGTTTGCGTTAACGATTTTTTCGCCCTTATGTCCGTAAGACTTTAAGATAGCGTCTTTCATATAGCCTTCAGCTTCTGCATAGGGCATAATATCGGGATTAAGGAAGAAGAATGATGCCTGCATAACGCTGTTAATTCTTCCGCCAAGCCCAAGTTCCGCTGCAATTTTATTTGCGTTAATTGTGTAAAACTTAATGTTCTTTTTCGCGATTTCGTTCTTAACTTTGGCAGGTAATTGCTTTGTCATTTCTTCGGGTGACCAAAGGCTGTTCAAAAGGAATGTACCGCCTTCTTTAAGGCTTGAAAGAATAGGATAACGGAAAAGGTAAGAGGGAACATGGCAGGCAACGAAGTCTGCTTGATCAATAAGATAGCTACTCTTAATGGGTTTATCACCGAATCTTAAATGGCTAACTGTGAAACCGCCACTCTTTTTACTGTCGTAAACGAAGTAACCTTGTGCGTATTTATCTGTGTGATCGCCGATAATTTTAATGCTGTTCTTATTTGCGCCAACAGTTCCGTCACTGCCCAAGCCGTAAAATTTGCAACGGACTGTGCCTTCTGGTGCCGCGTTAATGAAATCTTTAATTTCAAGGGAAGTTCCCGTAACATCGTCCACGATACCAACGGTGAAGCCCGCTTTATTTAAACCGCCCATGTTATCAAACACGGATTTAATCATTGAAGGGGTGAATTCCTTTAAGCCAAGCCCGTATCTTCCGCCGATAATTGAAGCGGTTGTTTTGCCTGAAAGCGCAGCCACAACATCAAGGAAAAGAGGTTCGCCGAGTGAACCGGGTTCTTTAGTTCTGTCAAGCACTGTGATAAACTTAGCGGTTGCGGGGATTGCTTTCACGAAAGCGTCTACTGCAAAGGGGCGGTATAATCTTACTTTTAAAACGCCTGTTTTTTCGCCTTTTGCGTTAAGGTAATTCACGGTTTCTTCCACCGCGTCTGCGCCTGAACCCATTAAGATAACGATTTTTTCGGCATCTTTCGCGCCCACATAATCAAACAAATTGTATTGCCTGCCTGTGAGTTTGGCATATTTGTTCATGTACTTTTGAACAATAGCGGGGGTTGCATCGTAATATTTATTGCAGGCTTCCCTGTTTTGGAAATAAACATCGGGGTTTTGCGCTGTGCCTTTTTGTGTGGGGTGTTCGGGGTTAAGTGCGCGTGCGCGGAAATCGTCTACATCGGCGATATCCACGAGGCTTTTGAGTTCTTCGTAAGAGGGTGCGTCAATTTTGCTTACTTCGTGGCTTGTTCTGAATCCGTCAAAGAAATGCAAGAAAGGAACTCTTGACTTAAGTGTGGCGAGGTGCGAAATAGCCGCTAAGTCCATTGCCTCTTGCACAGAGTTGGAAGCAACCATTGCAAAGCCGGTTTGACGGCAAGCCATAACATCTTGGTGATCGCCGAAGATATTTAATGCTTGGGCGGCAATTGCTCTTGCGGAAACATGGAAAACCGTGGGCCAAAGTTCGCCCGAGATTTTGTACATATTGGGAATCATTAGTAGCAAACCTTGGCTTGCTGTGTAAGTGGTGGTTAAAGAACCTGCCGCAAGTGAACCGTGAACAGCACCCGCCGCACCCGCTTCGCTTTGCATTTCGGCAATTTTTACCACTTGCCCGAACATATTCTTTTCGCCCTTTGAAGCCCATTCATCGGCGTATTCCGCCATGTTAGAAGACGGCGTTATCGGATAAATAGCCGCCACCTCGCTAAACGCATACGCAACATAAGATGCCGCATAATTGCCGTCTATAGTCATTTTTTTACTCATTAGGAAACCTCCGTATTTTAATTGGAAATATTTGATAAATCAATTATAGAACATGAGAGGGAAGGAAGTCAACAAAATTATTTAGGATACAGGTTGCAGGGGGCAGGGGGCAGGGGCGGAATTTTATTAATTCAGAATTAAGAATTCAGAATGCAGAATTATGGATTAATTAATAATGAGATTTAGAATCCTTCCCTGCAACCTGCCCCCTGCAACCTGCAACCTGCGTAAAATATCTATTGACACGCGCGCACTAATATAATATAATAATGTTAATGAAACGCATTTCTTTGGCTGTATCTATCGTACTGCTTATGTTTTTTGCGCTCTCGGCGTGTTCGGGGGGCGCGTCTTTTGTTGCCGATACCCTGCTTTCGGGGGTGGCAGATAGCCTCAATTTAAGCCAAAATGATATTACAAGCGGTGAAAACGGCGTAAAAAGCCCAAGTAACGCACCAAGTTTGCCAAAAAATAATGACGAAGACGAAGAACCCATCGTTGAATTTACCGCATTTTTTATCACATTTGGCGGAACTAATATTGAACCTATCATTTGCGCCGTTCTTGAAGAATATATGATTCCCTTGCCCACGCGCTTCGGTTTTGTGTTTGAGGGTTGGTTTTTAGAGGAAAATTTTTCAGGAACAGTGGTTTTCAATGCGGATAACACCAAATTTTATATGCAGGATAACACCACATTTTATGCAAAATGGGGGCTTGATATAGTGCAGGAAATCCGCACCGTTGCCCAGCTTAAAAATATCGCTAACCCTAATAATGTGAGTTCCATGGCGCAAAGGTATCGGCTTATGGCAAATATTGATTTGCGCGGTGAGGCTTGGGAACCTCTTGGGCAAAGCATTAGCCGTTCTGAGGAAAGAGAGGGCAAAGTAAAGCAAAACCGTTCTGCCCTGCCCTTTACAGGTTCATTGGACGGTAACGGCTTTTCAATTATCGGCTTAAGTTTAATGCCTTTAGGCCCCGAAGAAAGGTTTAATCATTTATATTACGGGCTTTTTGCGATAATCGGCGCAGGCGCGGTGGTGCAGAACCTTCATTTTTCTTCCGTCCGCATAGAACTTGACGGCGGATACTCAAATTTTTACATTGGCGCGCTTGCAGGCAGGCTGGACAGAGGAACTGTGCGCAACTGCACCGCAACAGGCGTACGCATTAACAACCCCGAACTTAAATATGAAGCAGGGCTTTTAGACGACTTCTTTTTTAGTTCCGCCACCCCCACAAGCAGTGCGTTTATCGGCGGGCTTATAGGCGGAATCACAGAGGGAACAGTGGAAAACTGCGCCGTGCTAAGCGGAAGCGTTATTTCTAAATCTGTGGCAGACGGCGTCTTTGTGGGCGGGCTTGCAGGCTTTAATTGGCGCGGAATTATCAGAAGATCAACTTCTGCCGTGGCGGTTGAGGGCAGATACGCAGGCGGGCTTGCGGGATACAACAACGGACGGATTTATGATAGCGACTCTTCGGGCAGTGTTCTCGGAAGTATCGCATATCCTGCCGTGGCAGGCGGACTTACCGCTTATAATGATATAGACGGCGAGATTTTAAGAAGTTTCGCGCGCGGAAGCGTGAGGGCGCGCACCGCAGGCGGGCTTGTGGGAATAAATATGTACAATTTCAGCCTGAACGCACCGCCGTCCACAGGTGGCGATCCCATTGTGCGCGCGCTTGGCTTGGATAATGAAAGCCTTGGCAACGGCACAGGCGGAATTATCAGCAACTCTTACGCTTCGGGCAATGTTACCGCAAGCGAGTACGCTGGGGGGCTAATAGGCAGGGCAGAAGCCAAAGTTCCAGTGAACGGTGCTTGGGCAAAAATCCCCGAATTGGACGCAGACGGCAATTTTGCTAAAGACGAGGACGGAAATGTTATTTATGTGACGGACGAGGACGGCAAACTGATTTACGAATATCAGCTTAAAGAAGAAAGGTATTTTATTATAAACTGCTTTGCGTTCGGCAATGTGGTGGCATACGCGGAAGAAATAATGTTTAAAAACTCTCTTGGAAATTGGGTTTTAAGCGTGGGTGTTCACCACACCGTGTTTGCAGGCGGGCTTATCGGACACGCGGTTGAACCCGCAATCACAGGTTCGGGCGCATTCGGCAATGTGCTTGCGGAATCCAAACGCCCTGTGGCAAGCGGTGATTCCTTTGTTTTCAACACGGCTTTTGCGTCTAACACAATCGGCAGAAGTTCTTCCGTTTTAACCTATTCGCGCCCTGCCTCTGATTATTATTTTATGCCTATCAGAATGCTTGTGGGTTCAGCCGAACAAACCGTGCTAAGAAACGGCATTCCGTTTGAAGGCTTTAACGGCTTTAACTTAAGCCCCTCTCTTTTAGCAAGTGCGTTCACTTCCGCTTTCTTCACAGGTTCGCCCACGGCGTCCACCCCCGGCATGGGCTTTTCAAGCGCGGTTTGGGATTTTTCAAATACCGATATTGAAAATAAAATTTATCCAAGGCTGATAAGGAATTAGAACATGACGCCTTTTGTTGCCGAAATCCCCATAAACAAATCGGATTTTTTAATCCTAAATGCCTATTATTTAAGGAAGTATATAGGATTAAGGGAATTTATCCTGCTTGCGGTTTTGTTTACGCTTGGTTCTTTGCTTTACTTCATGTCCGGCTTGCCGTTAATTTTTATCCTTGCGTGCGTTACCCTTGGTGTGATTTTCCTTGGGGTTTTCGTTTTTATCTTCACTTCCGTAAAAGGATATGATTTAGAATTTACAAAACGGGGCGCGTACAAATGGCAAATAAAATTTTACGAAGATACATTTGAAGTTACCCAATGCGAACGCGATAAGGATTACAACGAAACGCGCAAATACCAAGATATTGAGAAACTTGCCTTGAAAAAGGATCGCGTATTCATTTACGGCAGTGCTTCCGTAATGTTTTACATTAAGCACAACCACTTCACAGAAGGGGACTTTGCTAACTTTTGCGAATTCCTAAAAACCAAAGTAACCGCAGAACAATTGAGAATGAAGAAACGCAGGAAAAAGCGCGTAAGGCACTTTTAGCGCATAGCGTGCGCAACACTAAATATAAAATATAAAATATAAATTACGGAATTATTATCTTGGGATTAGGGATTAGTTGCTTGGGATTAGAGTTAATAAATCCAACATTCGTAAATCGTAAGTCGTAAGTCGTCATTACTCTTGAGTGAGATTTAGAATCCTCAATTTATATTTCATATTTTATATTTTATATTTTTCATTAATTCTGAATTAAAACATGAACACATTCGTTTACAAACTCTCAACTTCCCTCTATATCAACCTCACCAACCGTTGTTCTAACGATTGTGTTTTTTGCGTCAGGAATTTAAGTGATTCTCTTGGCGGTTATGATTTAAGGCTTTCGCGTGAACCCTTAGCAAGTGAGGTGCTTAACCTCATTGAAAAGGAAAGGGATTACAGCGAAGTCGTTTTCTGTGGCTACGGTGAACCCACCTGCTGTTTTGATACTCTTATTGTGATTGCTTCCGCTTTAAAGGCACAGGGCGTTAAAACGCGCCTAAACACTAACGGGCAGGCAAATTTAATTCTGAAGCGCAATGTGGCAAAAGAACTTGCCTCTGTTATAGATATTATCAGCATAAGTTTAAACGCGGTATCAGCGGAAAAGTATCAAGAGGTTTGCAAAAGTGAATTCGGTAAAGACGCTTTCGGTGCGCTTTTATCATTTGCAAAGGAATGCGCTGAGGCAGGCGCAAAAGTAATTTTAAGCGCGGTAGACATTTTAAGCGAAGAAGAAATCCTTTCCGCAAAAGAAATCGCAAAGACTGCGGGCGCAGAATTTAGATTAAGGGCGTTAATTGAATAGTCCTAACTTTTGCTTGCGTTGTCAAGGAAATAGGAATAGCTACTTAGCGTTATCATTTCATTCACATCTTCAAATAGATAATTTGTGTATTCCTCGCTTGCGGAAGCCGTGTCCACATCTGTGAGGTAAAGAATGTTTAGGCTTAAATCGTCATAGCTAAATTTTGAAATCTGCTTGGATAAAAATTTAGAAAGCGCATCGCAATAGTCTGCACTTTTAACCCCTTTGAAGTTTGAAAACAATTTTTTTGCGTTTTCGTGAAGCCCTTGTTGGGCGGAATATAGCACTTCTTCAGGCCCGTCCGACATTAAGATAATTCCCTTAAGCTCCTTAAATTCCCCCGTGATTAGCCTTAGGTGTTTTTCCGCATCTGCCCCTGTTATGAAAAAAGTTATATTGGGCGCACCGCCGTTTTCGGGGGCAGATAGCACTCTTAAAGAACCCTGCGCGCCCTCACTCATAAGCGCGCCGATAACCCCGTCCCCGATATGCCCTAAAAACAATTTTTCGCCCTTCACCGCCACGAACAAAAGCGTGCAGGGAAGTTCGGTGATACTCTCACCTTTTGCCACCTTTTTTGCTATTGCGGTTTGCACACGGCTAACTATTTCTTTCTTTAAATCCGCCATGTCTTTTTGGTATTCGGCATCTGTTTTTAGCCCTGATTCGGCACGCATATAGTAGCTGTCAAATTCAGTTGCCATAAGTTCGCAAATAGCCAAAACCGCCTCTTCCGCACCTGCCTCAGAACGCGGTTTTGAACCTGCCCCGTCTGCAAGCGAAATGGCGTGTACGCCACCCTTTTTCACATATGCAATCCTGTCTTGGCAGGGCTTATTTCTTTCCTTATGTTCCTTGCCGAGTACCACTGCGCCTGCTTGAATCCACTTCTTAATTATCATAATTTTGCAAACCCCTCTAAGCCCTTTTTATCAAACCTCACACCCCTATTCGGCTGTGTGGTTATGCGGATTTTTCCCGCCTCATAAACCCATTTTAAGAATGCGTCCGCACTCATTTCTTTAAGCACAAGCGCCCGTTTGTTTATGCTTATCGGTTCAATTTTCACGGCTACTGAATCACTTAAAAGAAAGGGCATATACAAGAGTTTCCCTGCCTCGTCCCATTCCTTTAATTTGTCCGCAGTCTTGGAAACATCGTCCACGGAATGCCCGTCCGTAAGTATAAAAAGCCAAGGCTTATAGCTGTCCTCACCAAGTTTAATTAGCTTTCTTTTTCTTGCCGAAATTCCTTGCAAGGATAGTTCAATCGCCTCAGATAAAAACGGCGCGCGCCCCTGCTTAATGGGTTCAGAAACCTCATCGGTAAACTTCTTAACAGTCTTTGATTTCGGGGTGTCAAACACGGTAAGCTGTAATTCAATGTAATCACTCAGCCCCTCATTCTTAATGCTTTCCGTAAGCGAATTGAAACTTGCGATAAAATTATTTACCTTAAGCCCTTGGGTAGAAAAGCTGTTGTCAAGAACAAAAGCTATCAGCAGTTTTAAGTTTTTGTTTATGTCGTCAATCATATGTTTTTTAGTTTCCTTCACTGTGCGCTGTGCGTTGTGCGTTGTGCATTGCGCAGAATGAATTCTGCGCCAATCTTTCCCTCTCTATCCTATAAATTATCGGTAGCATTTCTTTTTGTTCCAAGAGGTTTTTCATATGTTTTTCATATGTTTCTTGATCTTGAAGCGCGCTTAAAAGTGCGTTTAAAAGCTGTACGCCTTTGATATTTAAGTGCGTTTTATACTCAGCTGAGAGGGCTAATAATTTGCCCTTGTCTATCAAATTTAAAGCCTCTTCACATATGTTTTTTGCCCCTGAGAACCTTAAAATGTTTTTTGAAAATTCGCCGAAAAGTTCTTGATTTTCGTCCTGCGCTTTTCTGTAAGCGGTTTCAATTTTTTCAAAATTTCCCTCAAGATTTTGGTTTTTATAAATTGATAAAATGCTGTGATCAGGCGCGCCACCGCGCTTGTAATAATGGTATAAAATCAAAAGCATATTTTCATATTTCACCGAAATATCCCCAAGTAAAAGTTCTGTTGAAAGTATTGCTTTAAAGGATTCAAGCGCGCGGTATTCCGAATTCGGCGCGCAGGAATTAAGCGCGAAATTTATTGCGCCAATGTGTTCCACCGATAAAAATCCCATAATATAATTTAGGCTTTCCGTGGCGGAATGTGAAAGCATTTTAGAAAGAAGCCTGCCAAGTTCGCGCTTATCCAGCTTATCAAAAACTTCTTTGGGGTAATTTAAAAAGCCGTTATTTTCAATGCTTTCTTCCACTGCCCTATTCAATGCTTCGTCACATTTTTCCTCTACGCCAACCACAAGGCGCGCTAAATTTTCTTCTAAGATTTTTGGCGGTTCGCTTGGAAAAGGTTCTGCCTTTTCACCTCTTAAATGCTTTTTAAATTCCTCATTAAATCTTAAAATTTCAAGTTCGCCGTAGCACAAAATAAGTTTCTTTTGTTCGTCAAGTTCTTTAAAAACTTCATTAAAAAGTTCGTCCGCCACAGCACTATTCGGCTTAACGCTTAAGTAATTATCCCACCTTTTAAGCCTCTCTCTTGAGGCTTCTCTCTCACTTGCGAACTTGTTAAAAATCCTTTCGTATTCGCCCAAAACTTCCCCAAGCGCGCCCCTTTCAATCTTAGAAAAATAATCCTTAAATCCAAGAATTCCGCGCTTTAATTTTCCGCGTGTAAGCGTTAAAAAAAGTTCCGCACCCACCGCAAGAATCACAGGCGCAATAGCCAAAAGATAAATTAGCGTAACGGGTGAAAGGCAGGAAATCACCACGCAAAAAATGCTGTACAGCGCAAAGATTGCTGAGAGAATTAAAAACAAAATATCCCTTGGCGGATTGAATAATTTTGCCTTTTGTTTGAAGGTATGATAGCTAACTTCGTTTCTTTTTAACAGGGGAATTTCTCTTAAAGCGCAGTACGCAAACAGCCCCGTCCCAAACACGAAAAGGGCGATAACAAAGTATAAGGTGTTCGTTTCAAAGAAGGTTATCATTTGATTTTCCGCCTTAAAATTATTAGCCCTACCGCACCCAGAGTAAGCACCAAGCCTGCGCCCAAAAGTGCGTACGAAGCCGTGAAATTCTTGTTATTAAAATTAACCGTTTCAAGCGTTTTGCTTTCACCGCCAAGCGTATAAGTTAAAAAGGAAGAACCGTTCGTTTTAAGAATTGTGCTACCCGTTATCTCTCTTCCGCCAAGGAAAATTTTTGCCATGGGGTGGATTTTTTCTATAATAATTTCCGTGCCGTTCTTTGTTTCGTTAACCTTATATATAAGAGGCACGATTTCAAACTCAACTTCAAAAACTAATTCCCCCGCCACAAAGACTTCTGCCCTGTACTTCCTTGCCATAAAAATTTCCGCGCCCGCGTTAAGGCGCGTGGCTGAAGTTCCGCCGTCCGCGTGCAACACAACATCGCAATAAAAAAAGTTTATCTTAACTGCCTCAGCATAAATCTTGCCGTCCTCAACGCCGTCAAAAACTAAAAGCGCAGGGGAAAGGAAGCTAAAATTCCAATATGCGCTATTCCACTCGTCTTTAGCCTTTTCTATAATTTCACTCATGGTTAAAGGGGTAGCGTTATCTGTGGCAGAATTTCCGCTACCGCCGTCAAACACGGTTTTGAAGCTACTGTTTTCGTAATCAAGCCAACCTGAGTTAATCCGTTGGTGATCGGCGGGGTAAAAAACATCGGTATATCTTATCACGGTATCGGATATTCCGCCCACCAACAATGCGTCCTCAGGCGCATCGGAATTTTCAGCAGTTAAATTGCAAGAGGCAACTGAATTTATAATCCTATAAAGGTTCGCCCCTGCAATTCCGCCCCCTGCGTGAATATTTGACCACGAGGGCGGATTACCGCGGTGCTTGCCGTACAATTCAATAGTTGTTTTAGCGTAGCAATCTCTAATTATGCCACCGCCAACAACTTGGGTAAACCAAAAACCAAAAATGTCGCGCACGCTTTCAAGGCTTGCCGAATTAAATCCTGCAATTCCGCCTGCAAACAAGTCTGCACGCACATTGGGTTCGTTTTCCGCAAAAAGCCTAATTTCCGCCAAAGCATAGCAAGAATTGATTTCGCCTGTGTTCAGCCCCGCAATCCCACCGCCGTAAATCCCCCTATCCGCCTTAACTTCTGATTTAAGTTCGGCAAAGCAAGCAAGAATTTTTGCGCCTGCTTCATTAACCCCTGCAATACCGCCGACAACAGTTGTAAATTCCTCACTTGCCTTATTGTGATTTATCAAGATTTCACCGCTGGCGCGCACAAAAGAAATTTCACCGCCGTTTACCCCTGCCACGATTCCTGCGTCCGCTTCTTCACTCAAAATAATCTCTGCGCCTGTGAAGCTTAAGTTTTTAATAATTCCGTTCGTATGCCCGAAGAAGCCCGAAACGGCTTCTTTCACTTGGCGCGCGTTATTTCCCGATCCCACTGTCGTGTGGGTAACTTTCACGGTTTCAATTTTGAAATTTGAAATCGTGAAGCGGTTGCCGTCTAATTCCCCTCTGAACGGATTTCGCGAATCACCAATCGGTTCGTGCGCTTTGCCCTCAAAATCAATATCTGCCCCCAGCTGAAATTTTCCGCCGAGGTTACTTCTTATCAGCCCAAAGTCCTCTGCCGTGTTAATCATAATAGCTTCGCCTTCTTCAGCGCGCACGAACCCCGCGCCCACCGCAGGCGCAAGCGCAATTATCATGATTAAAAAAAATGTTGCCACGGCAACAATCGCAATGTTGCCGATTTTAAAGCAGTGTTTTGCCATATTCAATATTATATCATGCGCGCGCGCATTGCGCGCTACGCAATCATCAATGCGGGCGCGCCTTTGCTATTGTTTTCCACAGGCACAGGCTTTTCCGCCTTAAATCCCATACTGCCGTCCTCACCCACGAAAAACACAATGTTGCCGTGGCGGTTGGTGCGGTAGGTTACCGCGCCTGCGTTGAACAAACGGTTCATAACAGGGGACGCAGGGTGCGCGTATCCGTTCTGTTCGCCCACGGTTATAACCGCGTAACCAATGCTATCAAAGAAATCTATAAAGCTTTGTTGCGAAGCCGAACTTGCGCCGTGGTGCGAAACCTTTAAAAGATCTATATCTTTACCGCGTGAGTATTTTGCCATGAACGCATTTTCCGCCTGCGTTTCCGCATCGCCTGCAAGTAGCACGCGCCTGCCCGCATATTCTATTGTTACCATTAAGGAAAGATTGTTGCTTGAGTGTCCGCTAAATCCATAGCCCGCGCCAAAGATATCCACCGTGTAGTCAGACTGTGCGCCGAAGATATCTTTAAAGTCCGCACCGCTTTCGCCAACCCAAATAGCCTCGCCCACATTTCCGCCTGCCTTATCCGCCTCGCTTTTAATTTTGTCATTTAGGTACAAAGACCCCGTAGAGGAATTCACGCTTGGCGCATCGTTTGCATAAACCGTTCCGATTGAGTAAGTATCCACCACCGTCCACAGCATATTAATATGATCCGCATCAGGGTGCGTAACCACAAGATAGTCAATATGATTGCCGTCTAAATTACTGCTTAGATAATTCATATACTTGTTTCGCGTGGCACTCGGCACGGTGTTTCCGCCCGCCGTGTGGTAATAGTTATGCGCCGTCCCGCTTGCGTATACCCCTTGCGTGCCTGCATCAATCAGCATGGTTTTCTCATCGCCGAATTTAACAAGCATGGCATCGCCTTGGTTAACATCAATAAAATGAATCTCAAGCCCGATAGCCTCTAAATCAAAATCTATAAGATCCGCCACGCTATAGTTCGGCGCGTGGTTCTTTTCACATATGCCGTTGTGTTCTTTCTCACACACCTCTAAGCCATTTCCGCCTGTGAGCAATTCTCTGAATTCATTGCTGAACACCCCCACAATAAGCACCGAAGCAATAATGATTGCCACCGCAATTATAACCGCACCCCAAAGCGTAATGGGCTTTTTGGGTTGCTGTGTTTTGCTTCCACCGCTTGGGCGTTTTGCTGTTTGTTTTTGTTTCTGCATATGTTTCACCTTTATTCCTTATATAATTTTTAAGTTAAATCCAATCCGTTAGCCCAAGTTAGCCTAAGCCTTTCACCTCAGCTTTACACCTCTCACATATGTTTTGCGCCTACCAAAATATATGCCACTTTTCCGCCAATACATATGTTTTCATTCACTCTAAACATATGTTTTCCGTTCGGCAATACATATGTTTTCATATGTTTCGCAGGGGGGTTAAAGCGAACCGCCTCAAGCACGAAACCAAACTTCTCACCGCGCCTACCACATTCATATGTGCATTACGGGGTACTAAAATTGTAACATATTTTTTGCCCTTTTTCCACCATAAAAATAAACCTTGTGAAGTCGCGTGTTGAAGTGCGCTATGGCGCGTGAAGACGCTACGCTTGTGAAGACGCAAACAAGTTTGCTTATGAAGTCGCTTCGCTTGTGAAGAGTTGCTTCGCAACATGAAGGAAGTTTATATTTAATAATCCGCCATGCAGGCTTGCCTGCACTTCATGCGCCGTACAGGCGCACTTCACAAGCGTGCAACGCACGCGACTTCATAAGGCGCAAGCCGTCTTCACAAGTGAACGCAGTGAACGGCTTCATAAGCAAACTACTTGTTTGCGTCTTCACAAGGCGTAGCCGTCTTCACAAGCGTAGCGTCTTCACGCGCCAAAGGCGCACTTCACAAGCGTGCAACGCACGCGTCTCATACCTTAATGCGGAACGCCCACATATAATCCACCATGCAGGCTTGCCTGCACTTCATGCGCCGTACAGGCGCACTTCACAAGCGTGCAACGCACGCGACTTCATAAGGCGCAAGCCGTCTTCACAAGCAAACTTCCTTGCGTCCTCAAGCGTCCTTTCTATGCAACAAAAACTTTCCCCGCAATCTTTCAGCGTAACTCAATTCGCCACTTCTTAGCAACTTAATAAAAGAACATTTGTTCTTTTATTAAGTTTCACACATTGTGTTGCGTGGGGCGGTTGTGCCTGCTTGCTTCGCTATCGGCAAGCGAATAAACCCCTTCGCATAGCCCACCTTCCGTTCCGCGTTTGTGCGGTTTACCGCGCTGTCCCACTGTAGATACCTGCCCTTTAAGCGTGCTGTTTCTTCGCCTTATCGCGCGCTATCGCCCCACCCAAGCCACTATCGCAACCACTGTTTCACATGGAACATTCTGCATATGTTGCTAATTTCCCGCGCATTATGCCATATCTGCCCCAACCGCTTGCCACTGCATATGTGTGGCACTATTTGCAGATTCCGCGCCCTCGCCCCTGAATCCGCCATACTGCGCCGTGCGTTGCGCGCTGGTTCACGGCAATCCGCCGTGCTTCCCCTATTCTGCTTCGCCATAGCCATACCGCCATTAAATGCGCGTTCGCCCCATTTGTCCGCGGTATCAGCGCACTTTTCTGCAATAGTGCGTGGTAGTTGCACGCTATTACTGCCCTGCGTTAATCCCTGCGTACCGCATTACTTTACCGCATAATACCGCGCTGTTGCGCCAATCTTTCCCCTATCTTCGGCTATTTCGCAAGTCCTGCGTGGTGTATTCCCGCCTATTCGCCCACTTGCCTTATGCTTGCAAACCTAATACAATTTGCGTTGATTTGCGGATTTTACGGTGGTTTTCGCCCCAAAATAGCGCAATGTTTCATGTGAAACATACGCTATTGTCCGTACAAAATGCGCCACTCTAATGGCGCGATATCTGCGAAAAATGCCATGCTATTCGCTATTTACACGAACATATGTTCTTATAACTTGTGTATTGAACCGCGTGCGCCATGCCCTAACCACTGCACGCTTACACGCATTCTTGGGCAATTATATCTTGATTTTGCAAATTCGCCTGCCGAAAGCACTCTATTTGCGCGGTAAACCAATACCAAACAAATGCGCTTTTGCCACCGATTCTTCTACAAATAAACCACTAAGCGTTGGCTCATAGTGCGCAGTGCGTTAGCTTCTAGCGCACCGCGTACGCCGTGCCTCGTGCCTTTTACCGATATTGTTTTGGGCAAATATTGGTTTTGCTTGGCGTATGGACTGCGTGCGTTTCTGCATAGATTTGCAAGAAATCACGCCAAGCTGTGGGCGCGGTTTTACCACTCAGCAATCCTGCAACGCTTCGCCAACAGCGCAAGAATGCGCAATTTGCGCTTAACGCAAGTAATTGTTCCGTGCAATTCTAATCACAATATTGCGTGATGATATTTGAGTAAATAGTTCCGAATTTCCTCACACCAATATAAGTGTGTTATTTTGTTCTGTTTTACGCGATTGCTTGCCAATGTTTCACATGAAACATTGCGAACATATGTTCTTTTAGCGAAAAGCGTATCTTTTGCGTGTTTTTCAGCACCAAGCCACGAAAGTAAGCATAGAATGGAACGCGTGTTCGTTTTATGTAAGTATACTTGCCGTGGGCGCGAAACGGTTGCCGTTCGCCAATTTCAGGCAAAAATGAGAGATTTTTGGGCAGAGATTGGACGGGGAAATATATGACTTTTTTACCGCCGTAAAAGTGCAGAATTTTTGGTTTTGGCGCGGTTCAAAGCAGTTTGGCGGTTCGCACTCTAAATTTTAAGGAATTGCTTTTGCGAAGTGAGAGGGCGGATAATTTACGCCACTGCGTGGCTGAATTTAGTGCAAATAGCAGTGGAATTTCGTGGATTGCTTTGATTTCTGTGAAATTTGCGGATATTCTGCGCCATTGCGTGGCGAAATATTGCCGAATAGGGCAAAACGAACAAAAAGCGAACAAGCGTTTTCGGCACAATGGTAAATCGTGGTTGGTTTTAGCTTGCTTGCCCCAACTTTGGGATATTTTTTGCATTAGATATGCAATTTTTATAGCAATTTTTGATATTTGCTTGCAGTCTTGCAAAATTTCGCGTATTTTCACTGAAATTTGCTTAGTTTTTGTGTGCAATTTGGTGTATTTTTCATTTTTGTGAAATATGCTATGTTTCACATGAAACAATGCGAACATTTGTGCTATTTAACAAATGGAACATATGTGTGTTTATTTTGGGTAAAATTTTAGGTGGGTAAAAATGTGCTAAAAATTAGGGAAAAACGGGTAAAAAGCAGATAAATTTGGGTAAAAAGCAGATAAATTTGGGTAAAAATCAGGCGGGAAGTGTGATAATTAGCAAAAGCAAGGGGAAAATTGGGGGTAAAGTACGGCAAATAGGGCGAAATCGGGGCTATTCGCGGACATTTTCACCACCATGGCAGTGGTTTTACCTCAGATTTGGCTACTTTCGCCTAAGTTTTCGCTTATTTCTGCCTAAAAACAGCGAAATTGGCGCGAAACTGCTTAGTTTGGTGAGGAATTTTGTGCTGAAATTTTTGGGTAGGGTTGCTGAAGGCTAAAAATGCCTTAAAAACGAATATTTGTGTGGAAATTTAGGTAAATTTTTCAAACATAAGTTTGTTTTTATGTGTGAAATTTTTGGGTAGGGTGAAAAATGCTGATTTTGCACACATTTTGGCGGATTTTATATGCAAAATCGGGCAAAATATTACCATTTTTTACTAAAATTTTACATAGAAAATGCGCATTTTTAACCGCGTTTTGAGGCTCCAAAATTTTTGGGTAGGGTTTTAGGCTTAGAAAATTTTTGGGTGCGAAATTTAAGGAAATTTTACGCTTGAAAATTGCTTGATTCTGCGCGTTTTCTTGAGAATATGGCGAAAATCAAGCGTTTTGCTGATTGTGAAATTTTGGCTTATGTTTAACATGGAACGGAAAGATGTTCCACATGAAACAGTATTTAGCCTTGAAATAGGCGGTTTTTGCGCTATTTTTGAGGTATTTACCGTGGTGTTTACGGGAAATTTATGTGCTGAAAGGCAGGCTATTTAATGTGCTTGATTTTGGGCATTTTCGTGAGTTTTTGCCCATTTTCTGCACTCGCTTAAGGCGGTTATCCGCGGTTTTGCCCTCGCTTAGCATTTTGTATTGATATAATTAAATTTTACATTAGAATTGCCCCTAAACGCAAGGAAAAAATTGAGTAATTTTTGCTAATTTTGCGCACGGGAAAGAGGGTTTGAGGGGTGCGGGCGGAACAGTGCGCGCTTTGCCGTGGGTTTTACCCGCGGTTATGCAAATACTGCCCTCTGCGGGGCAGTTACGGATTGATTTAGAGTTAGCGTTTGGGATTTTGTGCTGTGCCGTGGGTTTCACCCACGGTTATGCAAATACTGCCCGCTACGGGGCAGATAAGGGATTGGGGTAAAGGTTAACCCAAGATTGGGGCTTTAGGGCTTTGGGCTTCGCCGTGGGTTTTACCCAAGGCTCAAGCAAATTCTGCCCCTTTGGGGCAGTTGAGGATTAAACTATCCAATAATGAGATTTAGAATCCTCAATTCTGCATTCTGAATTAGTCCAAATCTGTATTGAATAATGCACCGTTCTGCATTCAGCGCGCGTGGGCGAAGTGCAAACAAAGCGAAGTAGGTTTATTTGGGCTAAAAACAAAGCTTTTCAAGGGCTTTTTGGTAGATTTCTTGCAGTTTTTTGAAGTTTCCAAGGGAAATGTTTTCGTCTTTGGCGTGGACTGTGGACGGTTCGCTTGGGAAAACGGGCCCGAAGGATACGCCAAGTGGCAGGACGCGCGCGTAAGTTGCGCCACCGATGGCAAGAGGGGTTGAGGCGGTGTCGCCCGTTACTTCGCTATAAGCGGACAAAAGCCCAAGAACAAGAGGGTGATTGGGGGGAACATATAGGGGCGGATTGTGTGCGCCCTCGCTGACGGTGCAAAAGGGCAGGGCTTCTGCAAGGCGCGCCGTTATTTCTTCTTTTTTGAATGAAACCGGGTAGCGAATATCTGTTTTTATGGTAATAGTGCCGTTTTCGGCGGAAATTACACCAAGATTTATGGTTAGCGCGCCACTTTTGCTATCGCTTAGCTTAAGATTGACGCCTTCGCCGTCTGAATTCTTTAAAGCGGAATGTAGTTTAGTTAAGTTTTCGGCTTTTTCTTCGCTAATCAATGAGGAAAGCAACTTAATTATTGCGTTTTCGCCCTCTTTAGGACGGCTACCGTGGGCGGATTTTCCGCGCGCTTCTATAGTTTTACCGCATTTTAGCGTTGCAGTCGCATAGTCGGGTACGATATTTGCCTGTTCGCCACCGCTGATATCGCGGATTTCGGGGGGTAGGGGGAAGGATATTTTGTGGCGCAGAACGCCTTTTTCGCAATTTATTACAGGGAAATCCGAATCGGGCGAAAAGCCTAATTGTGGCATTTCTTCGGTTTCTTTGTACCGATCCATGCACTTCCAACCGCTTTCTTCATTGCAACCAAGGATAAACCTTAGGCGCATTTTGGGCTTTTTGCCACCGGCAAGAATGCGCGCCACGGCGTAAATAACTGCCACAAGAGGCCCTTTGTCGTCCTCTGCACCGCGTGCGTAAATTCTGCCGTTGTGAATCTCTGCGCCGAACGGCGGATATGTCCAACCAACCCCCGCAGGCACAGTGTCAAGGTGTGCAAGAACCCCGAACAATTCGCCCTCGCCGATTTCAGCCCAACCGCAATAGTTGTCTATATTCTTTGTTTTAAATCCGAACCCCTTAAGCAAGTCAAGCGTGAAGTTAAGCGCGGTAGCGTTGCCCTCGCCGAACGGCATTCCTTCAAGCGGGGGCACGGAAGAGGTGTCTATCATTAATAGCTTTCTTAGCGCGGTTACTGAGGCTTCGTAATTCGTGTTTTCCATACCATTATTGTATTACTTTTAGACAATTTTTGCTAACATATTTTTGAATTTCAAGCAATAAGTTTTAAGGAAGCAATGAATAAATAGCACGAACGATTATGAGTAGATTTTGGAAAGACAAATTTGGCAATTTTTGACCCAAGGGCGTAGCTGGGCTACGCTTAAGGGGCGGGAATTGACGGATTTGTTCCAAAAGATACCATAAGTTTCGGGCAGTCGCAAAGCGAAGGTATTTATTCAGTGATTCCTCAATAAGCAATGTGATAGCGGATACCAAAAACCACCCTAAATCACTATCCGAAGTCAGAAATTCTGTAGCCAAAGAAACAAACGCATTGTGGATAACTATGTGGATAACTCATTATAAATGTGGATAACTATGCGCGGAATATGTAATATTTTGTAAAATTATGCAATTATGATACCCAAATGCGTAAAAATTTGGTGCAATTTGCCAGAAGTTTCGCAGTGTGGAATGCTGTTGCTTGTGCAACGGGGCTTAATCAGCGCACAATGCACAGCGCACAATGAAGGATTCTAAATCTCACTCAAGAGTAATGACGACTTACGACTTACGATTTACGAATGGTGGATTCTAAATCTCAGTATTAGTTAATTAATTCTGAATTAAACTATACCCTATGCCCTATGCCCTATACCCTTAAATATGTTTTTAATTATTCGTAAAAAATTCCTAATTCTTGCCCTCGTGGTGATACTTGCCCTCGGAATAGCAGGGGGGACGGCTTTGGCTGTGGTTTCGTGGACAGTGCCGAAGGACGGCATAACCGTGGTTCTGGACGCAGGGCATGGCGGACGGGACGGCGGTGTTATCGGCGTAAACAGCAGGGCGAAGGAATCCGATATTAATCTTGAAATTGTGAAAATTTTGAAGGGAATGCTTGAGAGGCTGAACTATAATGTGGTGCTGACAAGGGAAACAGAGGACGATCTCGGCGCAAACAAATCAAAGGATATGTCCGCAAGAAAAAACATAATTCTTAACGCAAAGCCTCACCTTGTGGTTTCTGTGCATTGCAATAAATTTCCTGATAAAAACCGCAGAGGGGCGCAGGTGTTTTTTGACACATTTTCCGAACGGGGCGCAAGCCTTGCAAAGCTGATTCAAACGAACCTCAACGCGGTGAACACGGCGCAGAACGGGCGCAGTTTTAACGCACTTCGCGGTGATTATTATATTTTGAAGTGTAGCCCCTTTCCATCGGCGATAGTTGAATGCGGATTTTTATCTAACCCTGAGGACGATAAACTTTTAAATACTCACGCTTACCGCGTGGAAATTGCTGAGGGGATAGCGCGTGGCATTCAAGCATTTCTACTGAATGTGCAGGCTTAGCCACGCTGATGCTGTGTCAAGCCGATTTTGCCTGCGGGTCATGTACGCTTAAGTACACTCCCCTTGTCAAAAACTTCTTTCCTTGCCTGAGCGTGGCTAAGCCTGCACATTATCAACAATTTAGTTGTGTTTTTATTGCGCCCATTTGTATTAATTTTAATTGACTTTAACAATTTAAATCCTGTATACTCTATAAGCTATTAAATATTAAATAATATAAGGGGCTTAGAGTTTTTAAATGAAAAGAACATATCAACCAAAAAAACGCCAAAGAAGCAAGGTTCACGGCTTTCGCCAAAGAATGAAAACAAAGAACGGCAGAGCTGTTATTTCCCGCAGAAGAAGAAGGGGCAGGGCGAAGCTAACGGCGTAACCCTATGAAAAAGGCGAACAGGCTAACTAATAACGCAAGCTTTAGCTACATTTATAAGCACGGCAAAGCGGTTCACGGCGCGGTTTTGGCGGTTCACTTTGTGGTGGCAGGTTCAATTAAAGTTGGCATAAGCGTTTCCAAAAAAATAGGAAAAAGCGTTATCCGCAGTAAGGTTAAAAGGCGCATAAAGGAAAGTTTCCGCCACATTATCCCTTTGCTTTCGGCAAAATGCAATTATGTGGTTTCCGCAAAGGAAGGTATCGCCGAAAAGGATTTTGCCTATATTGATAAAGAATTGAGGGCATTGCTGAAGAGGGTGAAACATTTAGATTAATTCAGAATTAAGAATTCAGAATGCAGAATTAAGGATTTATTTATAATGAGATTTAGAATCCTTCCCTATGCCCTATGCCCTATAACCTATGCCCTCAAATAAATCGTGTTCAAATATATTGCAAAACTTCTGATTATCGGTTATAAGAAAACGCTTTCACGCGTTGTGGGGAACAGTTGCGCATATACGCCCACTTGTTCCATGTACACCTATGACGCAATAAGCAAGTACGGTGCATTCGCAGGGATACTTATGGGCGCAAAGAGGATCATTAGTTGCCACCCCCGTGCAAAGGGCGGGTTTCACCCCGTAAAAGAAAATTTTAAAGGACAAGCGAAATGGGTTTTATAATTTCCGCCACGCCGTCACTTAATTGGATCGGCAGGTTAATTTACAACAATTTATATCTCGGCTGGATAAATAACTGGGCAGGCGGAAGCACGCTTATCGGCGGTTTTGCCGTTACGGTTATCTTTTTCACATTGTTTTTGAAAATCGCCACGCTTCCGCTTGATTTATGGCAGAAGTCCATGGGGCGCAAAAATCAAAAAAAGATGGAAATAATGAAGCCTGAACTTGACAAGCTGAACAAGCAATATGCTCAAGATAAGCAAACGCTTATGATGAAACAACGGCAGGTTCACAAGAAATATAAGTACAGTGCTTTCGGTGCGTGCTTGCCTGCAATTGTTACCATGGGAATATTTATTGTGGTTTTCACAGGGTTTAACAGTGCGGTAAGGTTTCATAATTTTAAGGAATACGAAAGGCTTGATGAAGGCTATCACACCGCTTACGCAGTGTCTTACGAAGAATCTAAGAACAGCGCAGAGGCAACTAAAGACGCGGAAAAGTGGGTTAAGGACAACTTTAAGCCCGAAGGCTTTTTATTAACCACAAATATTTTTATGCCCGACACTTGGGCAAAAGCAATCCCCACTGCTTCGGATTTCAGCGGTTCGGGAATCGGCAAACTTGGAATCACCGTGGATAGAACGCGCTATGAAAAAGTTATGAAACCGCTGTTTGAAGAATATAACAGCGGGGGCAAATGGAACGGCAGGTTAATTTTGCCGATATTTGCTTTCTTGCTTTCTATAGTTTCCGCAAAATTCGTAAAACCGCCCGAAATGCCCCAAATGGCAGGGCAATCCGCCGAACAGCAAAAGGCAAGCAAAGCGCAACAAAAGTTTATGGGGTATTTAATGCCCGTAATGTTTGGCGCGTTTACGCTGTTTTATAGTTCCGCTTTCGCTATTTATATGGTAATGAGTAACCTCTTTGCCACCGTCCTCGGCGTTTCTTATAACATAATAACCAAAAAGATAGACGCAAGGGAAAAGGACGCAAGGCTGTCAAACACGATAAAAAGATAATAATATTATATAAGTTTAGGAGAATTTATGCCCGAATATAAAGGTTCAACAACAGAAGAAGCAAAGAAAAAAGGACTTTCCGCCCTCGGAATAACCGAAAGCGAGGCGGATATTGAAATCACAAGCTACGGCGGGCTTTTATCAAAAGCCTCGGTTTTAATCACACCCAAGGCAGGCGCGAACGCGGTGGAAGTAAGCAAAAAAGCGGAAAGCAAAGAAGAAAGCCCCGAAAGCGCACAAGAAAAGCCCCGTGCAAAAAAGCGCGCAAGCGAACCAAAAGAAGCGGACAGTGCTGAGGAAAATTCGGATTCAGAAGAAAAGCGCGTATTCCCCACGGAAGTTCTTGAAAAGGTGGGCGGTGAGGCACTTGAGTTTTTAAGGGAAGTTCTTTGCAAAATGTATATGTCGCATTGCGATACCGAATTCAAGATTAAGGACGGCGAAATTTTGCTTGAGATTTCGGGGGATGACGCAGGTTCTCTTATCGGACACAGGGGCGAAACGCTTGACGCGATAAGGCACATTGTGTCCACCGTAACCACAAACGGCGAAAAAACCATGCCCCGCGTGCAGGTGGACGCGGCGCGCTACCGTGAACGCAGGGTGGAAACTCTTACCGCACTTGCTAACAGAATGGCGCGCAAGGCGGCAAGTAGCAGAACCTCTGTGGAACTTGAACCTATGAACCCTTACGACAGGCGCACAATCCATTCCGCACTCACAGAGGACAGATTCGTGAAAACCGAATCCCGCGGTGAGGGAAAATTCCGCCATGTGGTGATAATCCCTGTGGATAGGGGCGGAAGAAACAGAGATCGCGGGGGCAGAAGAGATAACAGGGAAAGGGATAGGGATAACCGCGAGGGCGGTTTCCGTTCGGAATACACACCTAAATCTGATTTCGCGCCCAAAAGAGATACCGTTAGCGAGAATATTAACAACGAATCCGCGCCGAGAGAAATCACTTACGGTTCTTCCGATTTTTCCAAAAGAGGCCCGAATAAGATCAGAAGTTTCGGGCAAAAAGGAAGAAAGTTTTAATTACAGAACGCAATAAATCCCTGCGGGCTTTATTAAGTTAATCTCTTTTCCATGCAAAAAAAGCCAAGAACACAAACGATAGTAGCTATTGCAACCCCTGCTTCGGCGGGGGCTATCGGCATTATACGGCTTTCGGGTGAAGATAGCCTTAAAATCGCGCTTAAGGTGTTTAGGGCAAAGGGTTTTGAAAGAGGTAAGATTGAACCAAGAAGAATGTATCTTGGGGAAATAAGCGCGCAAAACTTTAAGGATAAGGCATTTTGTGTGTTTTTTAAATCCCCCGAATCTTACACGGGCGAAGATATGGTTGAGTTTCATACGCACGGCGGAACAAGCGTCTTAAAAGGGGTTCTTCGCCTCATGTGCGACATTGGCGCGCGCCCTGCAACGGCAGGCGAATTTACAAAGCGCGCGTTTTTAAACGGCAAAATGACTCTTGCCGTGGCAGAGGGCATAGAGGACATGATTAACGCGGAAAGCGAAGCCGAAGCTATGCAGGCGTATAGGCTTCTTTCGGGCGAACTTGCAGGGGGAATTAAGGACACAATTTCCTTGCTTCTTGAAGCCGTAAGCACGGTGGACGCCTCGCTTGATTACCCTGAGGAACTTTTGGAAGATATGCGCGAACCTGTTAGGCAGTGCCTTTGCGAAGCAAAAAAGAACCTTGAAGAAACCCTTAAATCCTCTTTGGTTAACCGCCATTTAAAAGACGGGGTTACCGCGGTAATCGCAGGTTTAACCAATGTGGGCAAAAGTAGCCTTTTAAACGCGCTATTAAAAGAGGATAGGGCGATTGTAACGAATATCGCAGGGACGACAAGGGATACCCTTAAAGAAGCCCTTGAAATCGGCGGGGTTAAAATCAATATTCTTGACACCGCAGGGATAAGAAACAGTACAGACGAAATTGAAAAGGAAGGAATCGCGCGCGCTAAAAAAGCCTCACAGAGTGCGGATTTAGTGCTGTTTGTTACGGATTTATCCGCCCCCGAAACCCCCGAAGAATCCGCTTTTTTTGATTCTCTTAAGGGCAAAAAGATTATTAAAATCGGCAACAAAGGCGATATTAAAAAGTACGAAAAAGGCGAAGATATTATTGTTGAAGCGCGCGCAGGCAAAAACATTTCCGCTTTAGTAGAACTTATCAAAAACGCACTTGAGGTATCCAAAAGCGGGGAATTGGTTATCTTAACGCGCGAAAGGCATATCAAGCTAACCGAAGAGGCCTTACTAAACATTTCGCTTTCTCTTAAAAACTTTAATAATCTTACCGCGGATTTATTGTCCTCTCAAATCAAAACCGCCCACAAACTTTTATCCCAAATCACAGGCACAGACGCAAGCGAAGAAATCGTGGATAAAATTTTTAGTAGTTTTTGTGTGGGGAAATAATAGAAAGGCCATAGGCCATAGGGCAAAGGCCATAGAGTTGGATTCTAAATATAATTATTGATAAGGCAAAAGGCGTTGGGTGAAAAATAATAGGGCAAAGGCCATAGGGTTGGATTCTAAATATAATTATTGATAAGGCAAAAGGCGTTGGGTGAAAAATAATTCGGAAAGAAGGAAGTTTTAATAATAATTCCGCCCCTATCCCCTATGCCCTATGGCCTATGGCCTTTTAAACACCTTTCCCTCAATTTTTCTTGAATTCTAATCTCACTTGTTATATACTTAAACTATGATTGACTTACACAAGGTTTGGGAAGACGCAAAGTCAGAATTATCCGTGGATATTACCGCGGTGGATTTTGTGCTATGGATTGAACCGCTTTTGCCTTTTTCAATTAAAGATAACTGCTTAATTTTAACCGCACCCACAACTAACTCACGAAAGACTGCGGAACGGCTTTACGGTGATTTTATTATAAGGGCTTTGAGGCGGGCTTTGCCGTCTATTAAGGGTGCGAAAATTATCACCGAAGAAGAACAAAGCAAGTATATAGACGATCATGACGAATTCATAGATAACCAAATAATTATCAATTCTAAGGAAAAAAAGAAACCGCGCATAAATCCGTTCGTGCCACGGTTTACTTTTGATAAGATTAAGCTTACGCGCTATGAGGGCAATAAAATGGCGGTTTATGCGGCGGAATCCGTGGCGAAAAACCCCGGCGGTGCGGAAACTTATGTGGGTTATTGCAATCCTTTGTTTCTTTACGGCGGAACGGGGCTTGGCAAAACTCACCTCTTGCACGCTATCGGAAATTATCTTTACGATAATATGCCAAGCAAAAAGGTGCTGTATGTTACCTCTGAAAAACTTATCAATGATTTTACCGAAGCAATAAAGAGTTCAAATTTTAATTCGTTCCGTGAAAAGTACCGCATGGTAGATGTGCTAATGATAGACGATATTCAGTTCTTGCAAAAAAGAACAGGGCTTCAAGAGGCTTTCTTCCATATATTTAATGATCTTTATCAAAACAACAAGCAAATCGTGCTAACAAGTGATCGTTTGCCAAGTGAAATCAGCACTCTTGAGGATCGTATGCGTTCGCGTTTTGAAAGCGGGCTAATTCAAGATATTCAAAAACCCACTCTTGACGATCGCGTGGTGATAATTAAAGATAAGGTTCTTTCTTTAAATTACAGCCTAATTGAATCAGGAAATGAGGACAGCGTTATTTGCTTAAATGACGAAGCAACCTTTTATATCGCCGAAAAATTTGAAGATAATGTGAGAGAACTTGAGGGGGCAATCGGCAAGGTTTATATGGCTTCGCGGATGCTTAACGATATCCTTGTGGATATCAATATGGTTACGAAGGCTTTGCAATCAAACACCCAAAAGAAAGAGGAATTGAATGAAACTTCCCTTATGAACGCGCTTTGTTCTTATTTCCGCATTCAAAAAGCTGATATGGTGGGCAGGCGCAGAACTAAAGATGTCGTTGATGCGCGACAAATCGGCATTTGGTTTTTTACAGAACTTTTAAAAGAATTACCCCTTGAAGCAATAGGGCAAATCTTCGGCGGACGCGATCACTCAACCGTAATCCATTCCCGCGATACTGTTGCTTCTAAAATTGAAGAAAATAATAAAGAGATTTTGAGGAAAATAAAGGACATTAAGGATTTACTGTAAATTTTAAGCAGAGCTTAAAATTTAATTCAGAATTAAGAATTCAGAATGCAGAATTATGGATTAATTAACTTATAATGAGATTTAGATTCCACCATGTTTCTCGTTTCATGTTTCTCGTTTCACTATTTATAATGAGATTTAGATTCCGCCATTCGTAAATCGTAAGTCGTAAGTCGTCATTACTCTTGAGTGTGATTTAGATTCCATTACTTTTCACTCTTGATTCTTCATTTCCACCACTATGCCCTATAACCTATGCCCTATGCCCTAAAAAATTTGTTAACCCCTGTTCACAACTGTTTATAACACTTAACAAGTTATCAACAAAAACTAAGCAACCTTTTGTTCCTTTTCTTTCTAAAAACCTAAAAACAAAGCAATTTTAAAAGTTATTAACATATCCACATAGCTTATTATTATTGTTATTATCTTTATCCTAATTATTAAATTATTATATAAATTTCCCACTGAAAATTTCCTGCTTGATTTTTATATTTTTTTTGTGTAAAATAGTAATAATCAATTTAGAATTTAAAATTATAAATTTCAAATGTCGTAATTGAGGGCATAGGGCATAGGTTATAGGGCATAGTGAAGGATTTAAATATTATTATTAGTTAATCCACCATTGTGCGCTGTGCGTTGTGCGTTGTGCGCTGAAAAAACAATCACCAAAAAGAGGAACTATGAAATTTTTTATTAACCCTGCCGAGCTTTCTGAAGCTTTAAATATTGTTTCGCGCGCGCTTTCTTCTAAGCCTGCCACCCCGATACTTGAGGGGCTTTTAATCCTTGCGGAAGGAAACAGAATTACCCTAACCGCCACGGATATGGATTTTTTTATTGAAACGAAAGTTTCAGCAGATATTAAAATTGAGGGTGAAGCAGTTATCAAAGGAAAATTCTTAACGGATTTCGTTAGAAAACTCTCAGCGTTAAGCAACATTGAAATTGAAAAAATCGGCGAAACTCTAATGGTTAAATACCTTGGAAACGAAGTGGAAATCCCTTGCCTTAATGAGGAAGTTTTCCCCATTCTCACAAATATAAATGACGATATTTCATTTATAATTAAAGAATCCGATTTTAAAGAACTGCTTGAAACTTCTCTCTTTTGTATCGCCGCGGACGACACACGCCCCATATTAAAAGGTTGCCTTATTGAAGCGAAAGATCAAACGGTTACGGCAGTCGCGCTGGACGGATACCGCCTTGCAGTTACTAAAGCCGAAATTAAAGATAAAAAAGGCGAAGTAAAAGTGGTTATCCCCGGCAAGATTATGGGGGAAATTGTTAAAATCCTATCCGACAGTGAAAACGATATTAAGATTAATATCCAAAGAAACCTTGTTTTATTTAACTTAGGACACACAAGAATAACCACAAGGCTTCTTGAGGGTGAATATATTCAGTACGAAAAGATTTTACCAAACAAATGCTACACCACGGTTAATATTAGCAGAGAAAAACTTCTTGAATGCCTTGATCGCGCTTCTCTAATGGTTAAGAACAAGAAAAGCAATTACCTTAAGCTAAGCATAGGCGATAATGTAATCGGCATTAACACAAATTCCGAATACGGCGCGATTAGGGAAAATGTGGCTTGCGAAATCGGCGGAAACAACCTTGAAATAGCATTTAATTCAAAATATCTTCTTGAAGCGTTAAGCCGAATTAAAAACGAATATATAAAAATTGAACTTGCCTCAGGCAACGCACCCGCAGTAGTAATGCCCGTGGACGGCGAAAAGTTTAAGTTTATTGTGCTACCTGTGAGAATAATGAATTAATAATTTTTAAAAATATAAAATATGAAATATGAAATACAAATTATGGAATTATTATCTTGGGATTAGAGATTAGTTGCTTTAGATTAGAGTTATGATAAACAAATCCAACATTCGTAAATCGTAAGTCGTAAGTCGTCATTACTCTTAATGAGATTTAGAATCCTCAATTTATATTTTTAGTTAAGCCTGCAAGGCGACACCAAGGTTCTGCCACAGGCAGGTTCTTATATTTTATAATTCATATTTTTCCTTAATTCTGAATTAAGCCTTTTTTTGATTGACTTCATATAGCCTTTATATATATAATATATTTCGCGCGCAATAAAGCGTGCAATCCTTGGTTCTTTTTAAAGAACCCAATCAGTCCAAAAGGAGGTAGAAATGACGAAATATCAACTGTTATTCATCATCAACAACGATTTAGAGGAATCAAAGAAAGACGCGCTTACAGATAAAATCTCTGCGCTAATTGAAAGCCTCGGCGGTGTAAATGCGGAAGTGAACAAGTGGGGAACAAAGGCTTATGCTTATCCCATTGAACACAAAAAAGAAGGCTACTATGTTTTAATTAACTTTGAAGCCACCGCCACAGCACCGCTTGAAATTGACAGACAGATGCGCAATAACGAAAATATTGTGCGCCACATGATTACGCTGGCATGAAAAACCGCAAGAAAGAGAGGACAAAATGAACAGAATTTGTTTAATAGGTAACTTAACGAGAGATCCCGAAGCAAGCACAATCCCGTCTGGAATTAAAGTTTGCAAATTTACAATTGCGGTTAACAGAAGTTTTTCCAATGCAGACGGCACCCGTCAGGCAGACTTTATTCCCGTGGTTTGCTGGCGCAACAGCGCGGAAAACTGCGCAAAGTTTTTGAAAAAAGGTAGCAAAGTGGGCGTAACGGGTTCACTGCAGATCAGAACCTTTGACGCGCAAGACGGAACAAAGCGGTATGTAGCCGAAGTTCAGGCAGACGAAGTTCAGTTCTTATCCACAAAGAACGATTCCGATTCACAAGACTACGGTGGCGGTTTTGACGATGTTCAAACCCTTCCCGAAGCAACCCAAGCGAAAAAAATTGAAACGCTTAAACCAATAGCAGATGACGGTGATTTGCCGTTTTAAAAATTAAGAGGTAATAATTATGTTAAATAAAGAATCAAAAGCACCCAAAGCACCCGCAGGCGCAAAAAGAGTGGCAAAAAAGAAAGTTTGCCCTTTCTGCGTAAGCAAAGCAACCGAAATAAATTATATTCAGCTTGCAAAAGAAATTCAAGAATCAGGAAACCGCTACGATAAGTCTGGCGAAAAGCGCACGCGCTATATCACAGAAAAAGGCAAAATTATACCGCGCCGTATGTCAGGCGTTTGCCTTCACCACCAACACTTGCTTGCAGTGGCAATCAAGAGAGGCAGAGTAATGGCACTGTTGCCTTTTAAAAACGATTAGTAATCCAAACAAAAACCGCCGAAAAGGCGGTTTTTTGTTAGGGCAGTGGATTAGCATTGGAAGATTTTGCTTATAGCTGTAAAACCGCAACAGAAAATTAAATTGATTTTTGCGTAAGAATCTGCTAATATAATAGCATGGACGAACAAATTCTGCTTAATAAATTAGAACTTAAACTTAAAGAGCAACTTAAAAACAACCCTCAACTTTTGTTGCCGTATGCGCATACTATAAATGTGGCTGAGGCAAAATATACGAACTATCTATTCGGCGGAAGTGACGAAAGGGGCTTAAATAAAGGGCGGTTGATAGCAAGGATTTTGGGCTACAATATAGGTAATTATTTAGAATTTGATAAAAAGATAAAGCAAGCCGTTTTAGAATTTCCTGCAATATTCAAAAAAGGAAATGAATTTGGCGATGTTTACGAAGTAGACACCGTGATAACGGGAATAATCGGCAGAAAAGCGAGGGTATTGATTGCCGCCTTGGTGGATAGGGAAACCTCAAAAGTAACCACAATATACATAAAAGATGTAAAGGAGGAAAAGCTATGAGCTTAAAACTTTATGACAAAGTAAGCTTAAAAGACGGCAGAACCGGCAGTATTATTGAAATACTGTCCGAGGATTGCTATTTGGTTGAATTAGATAGCTTTTTTGACTGCAACGGTTATTATGTCGGCGAGGACGGCGATTTTCCTTTAGAGTTCGCAAAAAAAGCCGACATTGTCGCAAAAGCCTGCTAATACGCAAACCGTAATTCACCACTCTGAATTTTTGAATAAAGAAACCGCCGTAAGGGCGGTTTTTTTGCTTATTGACATACGCGCGCGCATATTATACAATAATATTATGGAAGATTTTAACAAAAGTTTTAACAAAATAAAAGAAAAGATTGAATCGTTGTATCCTAACTTCAAAGTTGAACCGCATAACGGCGGTATCCGCATTTCGGGCGAAGCAGAGGATTATAACGATATTCTAACGGCGGGAAACCTTGCGGTTGATAAGGTGAATTCGCGCGGGGTTATTAACGATGTGGTTTTAAAAAACCATGAATATAAGCCCATGCGTTTGCCTGAGGTTAAGGATAACAGCCTTGAGGGGGCAAAGCCCGATGTGCTGATTATCGGCGGGGGCATTGTCGGCACGGCGATAATGAGGGAACTTTCAAGATTTAACCTTGATATTTTGCTTATTGAAAAGGAATATGATCTTGCCACGGCGCAATCGTCAAGGAATGACGGAATGATTCATGCGGGCATTGATTTGAAACCCACAAGCAAAAAACTTCATTATAACATGAGGGGCAACGCGCTTTATGATACGCTTAGCAAAGAGCTTGATGTGCCGATTAGAAGGGTGGGGCAATATGTCCTTTTCACGGGGCGGTTGCAAAAATTGATTTACCCTTTTATTAAAAGCCGTTCAAGGAAGAACAAAACCTCTATTAAGTTTTTATCAAAAGAAAAAATCCGCGCAAAATTTCCAAGCACAAAGCTAAATTACGGCGGAATTTTCTGCTATAAGGCAGGCATAGTTTCGCCTTATCTTATGACTGTGAGGCTTGCCGAAAGCGCGGTAATTAACGGCGCAAAACTTTCGCTTAACACTGCTTGTCTTGAAATTGAAAATAACGGCGAAAGCGTGGTTTCAGTGCTAACCAACCGTGGGCGAATCTTCCCCAAGGTGCTTATAAACGCGTCTGGCGTTTGGAGCGATAAGATTGCCGAGCAGGCAGGGGATAGGTTTTTCACCATTCACCCAAGGCGCGGAACGGAAGCCGTTCTTGATAAAAAAGCAGGCGTAGTCACAAATTCGGTTATCGGCAGGTTTGCTTTCACGGGCAAAAGCCACACGAAAGGCGGTGGCATAATCAGAACGATAGACGAAAATATCCTTCTTGGCCCAACCGCCACCGAAAGCCCAGACAGGGAGGACGAAGATACAAGGCGTGAAGAACTTCAAGTTTTGTTCAAAAAGCACGGCGAAGTTACACCGCTTCTTGATCCACGGCAGGTAATAACATATTTTGCAGGAACGCGCGCCGCGAGTTACGAAGAAGAATTTATTGTGGAAAGAAGCCCCGTTATCAAAAATCTGATTCAATCCGCGGGAATTCAATCCCCAGGGGTAACCGCCGCACCTGCCATTGCCGAAGATATTGCAAAATTTACGCTTCAAGCCCTAAATTTGGAAAAATCGGCAGTTTTAAAGGACAATTTTGTGGCGAATTTAACCACACCGCCAAGGGTTAACGAACTTTCTTTGGAAGAAAGAGATGCGCTTATTAAGCAAAATCCCGATTACGGCATTATCATTTGCCGTTGCGAAGAAATTTCAAAAGGCGAGATTATAGACGCAATCAACAGCCCCATTCCCTGCCACACGCTGGACGGGCTTAAAAGGCGCATCCGCACAGGCATGGGAAGGTGTCAAGGCGGATTCTGCGCACCTTTAATTACCAAAATTATTGCAGAGCAAACAGGGGTAAGTATCCTTGAGGTTGAAAAGAAGGGTGGCGGAAAGATTCTTTTTGAAAAAACCAAGTAAAAACGCGGAGAGAAAATGAACATAACAGAGTTTAAAACGATAGTAATAGGCGGTGGGCCTGCGGGAATGCAGTCGGCATTAAGTGCGTCTGAGGGCGGGGACAGTGTCCTCATAATTGAGCGCGAAGAAAAGCTTGGCGGTATTTTAAAGCAGTGCATTCATGACGGTTTCGGGGTTATAAGGTATAACGAAAAGTTATCAGGCCCCGAATACGCGGGCATTGACATGGATAAGGTTAAAAAAGATTTAAATATAACCGTTAAAACCCAATGCTTCGTTACCGATTTGTATAAGGACGAGAAGACTGGCAAATTCAAGATTTTTGCAAGCACGGAAAGCGGAATTGAAATCTTTGTAAGCAAATTCCTTGTTCTTGCAAACGGTTGCAGAGAAAGAACTGCGCGCCAAGTGCAAATCCACGGTTCGCGCCCCGCAGGGCTTTTAACCGCAGGCGCGGCGCAGGCTTATGTGAATCTTATGGGCGCACTTCCGGGGAAGAACATTGTGATTCTCGGCAGTGGCGATGTGGGCTTGATTATGGCACGGCGGTTTACGCTTGAGGGCGCAAAAGTTTTAGGCGTTTACGAAGCAGGAAGCAAACCCTCAGGGCTAATGAGGAATATTCACCAATGCTTGCATGATTTTGATATTCCCTTGCACCTTTCCACCACAGTTACGAGGGTGTTCGGCAACCGCAGGGTTGAGGCGGTGGAAATCGCAAAAACAACTGAGGGATTTCAAATAGTCGCAGGCACAGAACAAATAATTTCCTGCGATACCCTTGTGGTTTCCGTGGGGCTTATCCCCGAAAATGAACTTGCCGAAAAGCTAAAAATCAAAATGGATCCCAAAACGAACGGGCCTATCGTTACCGAGTACATGGAAACCTCACTTAAAAACTGCTTTAGCGTGGGCAACGCGCTTCATGTGCATGATCTTGTAGACGATGTTAGCGAGGGCGCGGAAATCGCAGGAAGATATATTGCGGGCTTACCCCCTCTTAAGAACAAAAAGAGGATTCATGAGGCAACCGAGTACGAGGGCGCGGAAGTTTTCGGCAAAGAAATCGTTTGCACCACCTGCCCCAATAGTTGCATTTTAATGGCAGAACTTTTGGACGGTGGCGGTGTAAAGGTTGCAGGAAACAAGGGAGGTTGCAAAAGGGGCATAAAATTTGCACAGTACGAACTCACCACCCCCATGAGAACGCTTACTTCTTATGTAAAAACCACGCGCAAAAGCGTGCCGTTTGCAAGCGTAAGAACGGAAAAAGAAGTCCCGAAAGATAAGCTGTTTGATATAATGGAAATCCTAAAAACCACAGTAATCAAAACCCCCATGAAACGGGGCGAAGTAGTGGTTGAAAATGTGCTAAACACAGGGGTTAATGTGATTTTAACTACGGAAGTTTATTAGAGGGGGCAGGTTGCAGGGTGCGGGTTGCAGGGTTGGAATCTAAATCTCATTATGAAACGAGAAACGAGAAACGAGAAACATGGCGGATTCTAAATCTCATTATTAGTTAAATAATCCATAATTCTGCATTCTGAATTCTTAATTCTGAATTAAAAAGGGGGCAATATGCAAAAAACAATTTTAACATTTGATTGCGGTACGCAAAGCATAAGAGCAATGCTTTATGATACCAAGGGTGAACTTCTTGCCAAGGCAAAAAGGAAGTATGACGAGCCGTATTTTTCGGTGAAACCGCATTACGCGGAACAGCACGCGGATTTTTATTGGGAAAATTTGTGTGCTTCGGCAAAGGAATTAAAAGAACAGAATGCAGGGCTTTGGGATTCTATAATCGGCGTTACGGTTACCTGTATGCGCGATGTTGGCATTTGTTTGGACGCAGATATGAAGCCTTTGCGCCCTGCAATGCTGTGGCTTGATGTGAGGAAAGCACCGCCACCCAAACTTCCGCTTATGGGCAGGGCTTTATACTCACTTGTGGGCATGAAAGAAATTGTCCGCATGAAAAGCGATGATTGCAAAAGTTCATGGATTCGCCACCACGAACCTGAGATTTGGGCAAAAACCGCAAAGTTCGTTCAGCTTTCAGCTTATCTCAATTACAAACTCACAGGGGTTTTGAGTGATAGCGTGGCTTCAACCGTGGGGCATATTCCGTTTGATTACAAAAAGGGCGAATGGCTTAAGGATAACCATTGGCAGGCTTCACTTTTCAGGGTGGAATATAACAAACTTTATCCGCTTGCCAAGCCGGGGGAACTTCTTGGCGAAATTACCGAAACGGCTTCAAAGGAAAGCGGTGTGTTAAAAGGCTTGCCTGTAGTGGCAAGCGGAAGTGATAAAAGCTGTGAAACCGTGGGAACAGGCGCGATATATGAGGACTGTGCCAGCATAAGTTTCGGCACAACTTCCACAATGCAACTTACCACCAAAAAGTATTGCGAACCTGTTAAATTCTTGCCTGCGTACCAAGCGGTTTATGCGGGGCGTTTTAACCCCGAATTCATAATTTACCGCGGATATTGGTTGCTTACATGGTTTGTGGAACAGTTTATGAAAGGCGAAAAAGAAAAGCTGAAGGACGGCAGTGTGGAAGCAAAACTTAACGAAAAACTTAAGGATGTCCCCCCCTGTTGCCAAGGGCTTTACCTCATGCCTTATTGGAACCCGGGGATTAATCTTCCCGAAGCCCGCGGAACAATGATTGGCTTTACCGCTGCCCACACGGCGGTTCATGTGTACCGTGCGCTAATTGAAGGTATCAATTTTGAACTCAAAAAAGGCATGGAAGTGCTTGAAAAGCAGGCAAAAACCAAAGTTAAGAGGCTTTTCGTTTCGGGTGGCGGTGCGCAAAGTGACGAAATTTTGCAAATAACCGCAGATATGTTCAACCTTCCCGTAACGCGCGTGCAAACCGTGGAAACCAGCGGACTCGGCGCGGCGGTTTGCGCTTTCAGCGGTTTAAAGGTGTTCCCCTCACTTGAGGACGCAATTAAAAACATGGTAACCGAAACCAAAACTTTCACCCCCAACCCCGAAATCCACAGGATTTATAAGGATTTTTACGAAAATATCTATAAAACCACCTATAAAAAGCTAAAAAAGGTATTCAAAATAATTCACGAAAAGCACTAATACGAAGGAAAAGTGAAACGAGAAACGATAAAAGAGAAACATGGCGGAATCTAAATATCATTATTAGTTAATTGATCCATAATTCTGAATCAAACCACAATGAATGAAAAGAGAAGGGATTTGAACATAGCGAGGAAGATTTTAGTTATAGCGGTGCTACTAATTACGGCATGTACACTATTTGCGTGTGGCAACAAGCCTGCGATTAGAAGGTTTGAGGGGTTGAGCGATTTGCCCGCAAATCCAGACAGGATTGCTTATAAAACATTTCGGCTTTCAGAAGACGGAACTGAAGGTGAAAGAATAGAAGTTGATGTTCCAACGGAAAAAATAGGCTATGTCATGGGCTTGCTTTTTGCACGAAGATATACAGCCCTTCCGAAGCATATTAAAATAGACCTTTCAAATCATTATATAAGGATTCATAAAGGGAACAAAACTTGGAACTTTCACGCTTCCCTGATATGGCACAACGGACGCTGGTATAAGCCCATACATGATGACGCACTGGGCGGTTACTTACTTTCTTTAATATAACGAAATTAGCGGAAAAACTTGAGGGAAAAAACATGAGAACACATAAATTACGAATTGGCAGAGTTGTTCTAACTGTTTTAGTGGCATTGCTTCTTCTTGTTGGGTGCAATTCGGGAATTGCGTTTGAAATAGGCTACAGCGGAATAGTGCCTTTCGGATATGTGGGTGGCACGGCTATTCTTATGCTTGAATTCGTGAGTTCGCCCCAAGAGTTAAAAAACTTGTGCGCAGAGAAAGGCGTTTCTGCTTTTGACGAAAGTAGCGTGTATTTTACGGGCGGACTAAGCAAAAAAATCCGCAACTATGACGAGGCATACTTTAAAGATAAGATACTGATAATCTATTCTTTTGAGAGAGGACACAGAAGAGAAACAAGAATAGATAGCATTAGCTTTGACAGAGAGCAGATAACTGTTAATGCACGCCACAAGGAAAGAAGAGGAAATCTTACTGACGAGGCTTTTATTTGGCTAATTATGATTGAAGTCAACAAAGCAGACACCGCAGGCGCAAGCACCATACAAATAAAATACAAATAAAAATTCAAATCAATAAATCTTTTCGGTGGTGTTTATGAAAAAAAGTGAAAGTTTTAGCTTTGGGTATGTCAGATAATAAAACCTATGGTATACTTATTAAGGAATTAGATTTTAAAAAGGAAACAAATATATGAGCAAAAAAGACAAAGATTTCAGATTAACATGGCAAGCGGAAGCACCCAAGCACAAAACGCACAAGCCTTACAAGGGTTTTAAGCCCGAATTTGATGTGAAAGATCCTGAAGCAGGTACTTACAGAAGCATTTTTAAGTGGGGTGCGCAGGATTTCCACAAGATTCCCAAAGAGGGGCTTTTGAAGCTGATTAAGGAAAGATTCGGCATGACGGATGAGGACTTTAAGAAGAGGCTTCCAAATGACGGACACGAAAAAGTGGAATATGATATTCCATTAAAGCTAACCGCAAAGCAACTTTCCGCGCTTGAAGCGATTGTGGGAAAGGATAATATTAAAACCGATGATTACACAAGGCTTTCCGTGGCGTACGGCAAAACCATGTTTGATCTTTTGAGGTTAAGAAACAAAATTGTGGAAAATGTTCCCGATGCGGTTCTTTATCCTGCGGAAACTGAACAAATTGAGAAAATTGTTGAATTTTGCAACAAAGAAAGGATTCCTGTGTATGTTTACGGTGGCGGTTCGTCTGTTACCCGCGGGGTTGAATGCGTGAAGGGCGGAATCAGCCTTGATTTAAGGAAGAATTTTAATAAGGTGGTTAAATTTAACAAAGTTAACCAAACGGTTACCGTGCAAGCAGGCATGATGGGGCCTGCGCTTGAGGAATACCTTAATATGTTGCCTTTAACAGACGGCACAAAATATGCTTACACCTGCGGACATTTCCCCCAATCCTATAAATGGTCTTCGGTGGGCGGTTGGGTTGTTACGCGCGGTGCGGGGCAAAATTCCACATATTTCGGCAAAATTGAAAATATCGTGATGCACCAAAAGTACGCAACCCCTATCGGCGTTATTGAAACGGATAGCATTCCTGCCAAAGCCACTGGGCCAGATATCGGGCAAATCATGATGGGCGCAGAGGGAACATTCGGCGTGCTTACAGAGGTTACTTTGCGTGTGTTCAGGCTTATGGAAGATAACCAATTCCGCTTTGGCTTTATGTTCAGAACATGGCAAGATGCGCAAGCGTTCGGGCGCGAAGTTATGCAGTGCCAAGCAGGTTTCCCCTCAGTTTTCAGGCTTTCGGACGGCGAAGAAACCGAAATGATGATGTATAACTATAATCTTGACGAAATGAAACCCGTAATGGCACTTTTAAAAATGAAAGGCTACGAACTCGGGAAAATGAGCCTTTGTTTGGGATTTACAGACGGCGAAAAGGGCTTTTGCAAAAATGTACTTAAAAATGTGAAGAAACTTGCGAAGCAATACGGCGGAATGTCCTTAACGGGCGTGGTAACCAAAGAGTGGGAAAAAGGCAGGTTTACAGATCCTTACTTGCGCGATACGGTGCAAGATTTCGGCATAATGATTGAAACGCTTGAATGCGCCATGAATTGGGATAATATGAACCATGTTTGGGAATATGTGAGAAATTACTGCAAATCCCGCCCAAATACCATAGTTTGCACGCATATTTCGCACGCATATCCCCAAGGCGCGAACCTTTACTTCATTTTTATAGCGAAAATGACGGAAATGGAAGAATTTAAAGCCTACCACAGCGGACTGCTTCAAGCAATCCATGATTCAGGCGCGGCAATGAGCCACCACCACGGAATCGGCAAAATGTTCGCCCCTTGGCTAAGAACAAGCGTCCTCGGTGAAAGCCAACATGACATAATTAAAGCACTAAGAAAGCACTTTGATCCTAACTGCATAATGAACCCCGGCGGGACATTGGGATTGGATTAAAAAAGAGGCGAAAGCCCGCAGAGCGTTAACAAATCCCTACGGGCTTTCTTAACACTCTGTTGAGGGGGCAAATGTTCGTAATTACTCACCGCCTGCCCCCTCTATTGCCGATTTATCGGCAACATTCACCCCTCAGCGCGGATTTATTCACGCGCTTCGCGCTAAAATCCGTAAGGGGCGGTGTCAAAAAGTGCGATTTTTGCCTCCGCGCTTGCTACCGCAAGCACCATAGATTGTCTTGTAAGCAAATCTCATTATTGATTTATCCGCATAAAGCCCCAAAGGGGCGCAATGTGCATAACCGCGGGTGAAACCCACGGCAAAGTGAGAGTGTAGCAAGCTTACCCACACAAACAAACCCCCCTTTCTGCCGTTGGCAGAAAGGGGGGTTTTGTGTTGCTATCTGCGTTTCTTCACCTTGCCTCGCGCTACGCTTACGCTTGCACGGGGTTATACACATTTCACCCCTGCGGGGTTCTGTAAGGAATTAGCCAATATGATAAGGGATTAGGGGCGGAAGTGAAGAGCGAAAAGTGAAGAATGGTGGATTAATTAGTATTGTAATTAAATTCCGTGCCGTGTTCTCAATGCTTGTTGGAAAGTTAGTCGTTCCGCGTTTTGAGAAGTCGTTTCTTCGTGACTTTAATGACTTATTTATTTTTTGAAAGCATAGTCATAATCTTGTAGCCGATGCTTGCACCTCTTAACTTCGTCTTCCGTAAACAACGAAGACCACTTTTCGTATACAAGAGATTCAACAGTTAAATCTAAACGCTTTAATTCCAAAAGCCTTGTGTAGCCAGAACTTACAACATCGGCATTGATAAGATATCGAGCAGTTTTAATTGCTCCTTTGGTAGTTATCATATCTAAAAAAATTGTCGGTTTATATCCGATTTTTTTCGCTTCCCGATAAATATCAAGCATATCTTGTTCAAACTGTTTAATGTTATCCATAAATATTTCCCCCTTATATTTTGTAAAACACGACCCTTTCATCGTCAAGGCTAACTGTGTCAACTTGATACCCATAACTGCACCACACTTTTTTCCATACATGAGTCGGCGACTTTTCAGAAGCACCGTACCAAGCAATCTGATGTTTTCTTAAACTATCTATCAACCTGAAGCCCAAAATGCGCTCTATTTCAGAAAAAGATAGCTCTATTTTTTCTTTACCCGATTTTTCAAGGTATTGTCCTAATGGTTGATATTTGCTCATGGTTGCTTTTCCCTCCGATGTAAATCGTATTCTTTCAAATTTTACCCTTTCATTGTCAATGTCAACTTCGGTTGTACGAAACCCAATGTTGAACCAAGCCCGCGAAAGAGAGTGTGTTTGCGTGTTTGCCCACATTGCCCTGTGTTCTCGTGCAGACGGCGGTAGCTTCTCGCCAAGAATCTTCTCAATTTCACCAAATGTCAAAGGAATGACATCCTCGTTGCTACTTAGCAAATAGTCAGACAAATATCTGTATTTTCCTTTTACTTCACTTACGCATTCTGATTCGCAGACACCAGATTGTGTGCTACATGCCACCTTTTCCAAAACCGCAACCTTTTCTTCAAGCGTTAGAACGCGCTCAAACAACTCTAATAGCAATTTATCACTCATTTTACTGACCTCCAAACCTTTGTTTTCTAAATAATATCATAACCAATGTTAAATTGCAACAATTTTCATAATAATTATTAACTATTTTTAATACCAAATGTTTGTGTATCAATTATTCACTTTGTTATGTCTTTTTGCGATACACTGCTTCACCCAATCTGCAAATCAATCCGCGCCTTTGCCGAACAAACGGCAAGTATCTTTTTATGATCTTTTGCATATACTATTTACATAGTGATATTACATATGATATCATATTTATATGGCAACCGTAGTATACAAAAGGCAACCCGAAAAATACCTAAAAAGTGTGGACGCTAACACTTATAGGAAATTAAGGTGTGCGTTAGAGGGTTTGGCAGACGGCAAAGGTGATATTGTAAAACTGCAAGGCAGTGAATACTATAGGCTTAAAATTGAGCATTATAGGGCAATATTTACCTATGACAAGGCGCAAGACATTATTACGGTTGAAGAACTAAACACAAGAACAAATATTAAATATAGAAGGTGGTAATATGACACTATTTGACAATGTACCCGAAGTAAGCCCTGAACAAGAGGATTTGCAAATGATAAAAAAGATTGCAAAAAGAAAGGACAAAACGGTTAAAACGATTGAAGAAATTGAATATAACGGTAAAATATTATTGCGTGTACCCAAATCTTTGCATAAGCAATTAGTGGCAAAAGCTAAAGCTGAGGGCGTAAGCCTTAACCAACTCATACTTTATAGATTGGCACAATAGGCGTGGAATTATTTGTGAAGACGGCTTCGCCTTGTGAAGACGCAAACAAGTTTGCTTATGAAGCCGTTCACTTCGTTCACTTGTGAAGAGTTGCTTCGCAACATGGCGGAATGTTTATATATAATAATCCACCATGCAGGCTTGCCTGCACTTCATAAGGCGAAGCCGGCTTCACAAGCGTAGCGTCTTCACGCGCCAAAGGCGCACTTCATTTTTAATTCCGAATAAAACCTAATCCCTAATCCCTATTCCCTCATTTTTGCGTCCGCAAAAATATCGCCACCACCGTAATATCCGCAGGGGTTACACCGCTTATGCGTGAGGCTTGGGCGAGGGTGAGGGGTTTAACCTTGTTTAGCTTTTCTGAGGCTTCTTTTCTTAGCCCGTGGATTTGGCTAAAGTCCAGCCCTTGGGGCAGGGGGGCGGATTCCATTTTAACCATGCTTAGGATATTTTCTTGTTCTTTTAAAAGATATCCCTCATATTTAATTTCAATTTCAAGGTGCTTTAAAATTTCGGGGCTTACTTCTTGAAGTTCGGGAAACCTTTCGCGGACGGCTTCGGCGGTAATTCCTGCGCGTTTTAAAAGAGTGCGGATGCTTACGCCACCTTTTGGCGGATTTTCGTTAAAAGATAAGCAAAAATCTGAAACGGCGGTGGGGGAATAGCTTTTTGAAAGAAGTTTTTCGGCTATCTTTATTTGTTTTAATTTTTCTTGAAAAAGGGCATACCGCCTATCGCAAACCGTGCCGATTTCTCTGCCAAGTTCGGTAAGGCGCAAATCCGCGTTATCTTGCCTTAAATGCAAGCGGTGTTCTGCGCGCGAAGTCATCATGCGGTAAGGTTCGTTAGTGCCTTTTGTAACCAAATCGTCTATCAGTACGCCGATATAGCTTTGATCGCGCCTCATTACTATGCCTTTTTTGCCCTCAATGCTTCGCACAGCGTTAACCCCTGCCACGAATCCTTGGGCGGACGCTTCCTCATATCCGCTTGAACCGTTAACCTGCCCCGCAAGAAAAAGCCCCTTGATATTTTTAACTTCAAGTGTGGGATATAGGCATAAAGGATCTACGCAATCATATTCAATGGCATAGCCGTACCGCGTGATAACCGCGTTTTCAAGCCCCTTAACCGTTCTTAACATTTGTTCCTGAATGTCATAAGGCAGTGAAGTGGAAAGCCCTTGCACATAATATTCGTCTGTATCCGCGCCCTCGGGTTCAAGGAAAATTTGGTGCTTATCCTTATCCTTAAACCTCACCACTTTATCTTCAATTGAGGGGCAATACCTCGGGCCTGTGCCACTAATTAAACCGTTATACATTGGTGCTTTATCAAGGTTATTTAAAATTATTTTATGCGTGGCTTCCGTGGTGTACGAAAGAAAACATTTGTAGTCGTTCCGCGGTTGAAATTCTGTTAAAAAAGAGAAGTTTGGGTTACCAATATCGCCAACTTGAGGCACTAAATCAGCAAAATTGATTGAAGTGCCTTGCACGCGCATAGGCGTCCCCGTTTTGAATCTTCGCACGCTTAAGCCAAGTTTTTTAAGGCTGTCTGTTAAAGCTTCACTGCGCATAAAGCCCGAAGGCCCTGCCTCTTTTTGATATTCACCTGTAATGATTTTTGAATTAAGAAAAACCCCCGAAGCAAGCACAACCGCTTTTGCAAAAAAGGTTTGCCCAAGTGCGGTTTTAACCCCCGTAACCCTTGTTTCACCGTTTTCGCTTATGCTTAGAATCTCTATTGCTTCCGCTTGATGCACGGAAATGTGCTTTGTTAATTCAAGCCGTTTTTTCATGGTACGGCGGTATAATTCCTTATCAACCTGCGCCCTTAAACTTTGCACAGCGTAACCGCTTGAAAGGTTTAGCGTTCGGCTTTGGATTGTGGCAATGTCTGCCACTTCACCGATTAAACCGCCAAGCGCGTCTACTTCGCGCACAAGATGCCCTTTAGCCGTTCCGCCTATGTTAGGATTGCAAGCAAGCATGGCAATGCAGTCAAGCGAAAGCGATAGCAAGAGAACTTCCTTGTTTAGCTTTGCAATCGCATTTGCCGATTCCGCGCCCGCGTGTCCGCCACCGATTACGATTATATCAAATTCTTTTTTCATTCGTAATTATATCAAATTTCAGCCCTTCGCCCTCAAAAATCTCAAAAAATGACTTTTCTATGGCGGTATTGCCGATAAGTTTGCTTGTGAAAGCAAGCGTAACAATGTTATTTGAAGTTACTGTGGCAAGGTTTAAAGGCACTTTTTTAGAAACATTTAAATTAAAACCTATTCCGCTTACAACGCTACTTAACGAATCATGAAATTTCACAAGCCCCAAATTTGAAACAAGCATTGTTTGCTTCGTCTTCCCTGCGAAAAGTTTTCCAAGCCTCACCGCAAAACTTTTAATGCAAAGCGGAATAAGCCTAACCGCCACATTCTTGCCAAAAAAGTTAGAAGCATTAAGTTTTTCTTGCAATAATTCCTTATCAATACCGCTTGTGATTTGGTTATCAACCAAAACCGCATAGTCCTTAAGCGTGCTTGGCACGGCAAAGCGATCAATTTCTGCACGAAGAATTGTGGTGAAATTTAAAAGCGTTTCACTGGGGAACTGTCGCCTCAAATCCACAGGAATTGCACAGCAAAGCAAATCCTTATCATTTTCATTTGCATTTTTTGCCACAGCAAGCATTACTGCGCCTGCAATCAGGGCGGTAACGGTAACCCCGAACGTTTTAGCAATCTCTTTGAAAGCGGTGGCATCTGTGCGCCCTTCGGTAAGGGCATAACCCTCACCGCCAAAGAATTTTCCGCGGATTTGATACGCACGCGTGCCTGCAAGCCTTGAAATTGTGCCTTTTGTTAGCTTTTTCTTGCTGTCGTGCTTCAAAAACCCGTCTTCCCACTCATTTTCAGAGGGCGCGCCGATATCCGCATTTATATCCGCATAAAGCATAAGAACGGCGTTAAAGAACTTCATTGCGCCTGCGCCGTCACAAAGCCCGTGGAAGAAATCCGAAAAAATGCGGTTTTCTTTGTAGGTAATCCTAAAAAGATAAGCATTGTTTTTCTTGAAATCTATGGGATCAAACAGGATTCCGTCATCTTCGTAAATCACGGGCGGAAGTTGATTGGTATCAAAAAAGTATCTAAAAACACCGTTTCTCAAAACCACATTAAAAGAAGGAAACCTTTCAAGGGCTTTCAAAAGCGCGTCATAAAGCACCTTGGGGTTAACCTCTTGCTTTAAATCCGCACTCAGCCTAAAAAGGCTTTGCGTGGTGAGCGTTATACTCATAGGATAAATCATAGCAGAGTTATCAATTCTAAACCATTCAGGGGTATTCATACAATAATTATATAGGAAAACCGCCCCGTCCGCAATTGTTTTGGCGGTGAGAGGGCAATTAAAGGATTATTATGGAAGCAAACCTAACAAACACGCAACACAAAATGTGCTACGAAAAGAACCGCTTGGAACTTAACGGAATCAAAGAAGTGGTTAGTTATGACGATAAAGAAGTGGTGCTAACCCTTTGCGACAAAGGCATGGTTATCCGCGGAACGGAACTTTCCGTTGCCGAACTTAACTTAAAAACAGGGCTTTTGCGCATAGACGGGCAAGTTTTACTAATAACTTACACCAAGGCGCACGAAAAGCAATCGGTTTTGAAGAAAATCTTTAAATAGCGCGCAACCTGTTGCGTGCTTCAGCGCACAGCGCACAGCGCACAGCGCACAATGGTGGATTCTAAATCTCATTATTAGTTAATTGATCCATAATTCTGCATTCTGCATTCTTAATTCTGAATTAATCCTTCACTGTGCGCTGTGCATTGTGCGTTGTGCGCTGAAAATTACTATGCTTACCGATTCCCACCTTCAACCCCTTGCACTAATTCTTTTTACCTGCTGTGGTGCAGGGGTGTATTTTTGTTATGAAGTTTTGCGTGCGGTGCGCTTTCAAAGAAAGCTACCTGTGCTTATGCACATTACAGACGCACTCTTTGCCGTGTCCGTCTGCGCGGTGTTTGCCCTGCTTACGCACCTTTTTTATAGCGGAATAATCAAACCTTACACACTTTTTTGTTATGCACTCGGGCTAATCACCGCAAGGCTATCTTTAAAGCCTGCAATTAGAAAGGTTTTACAATTTGTAAAGCGCAAGTATATAGGGCGGAAGAAGCGACAAAATATTAGAGGGCAATAGGCAATAAGGGTGCAGGTTGCAGGATGCAGGATGCAGGGGTGGAATCTAAATCTCATTATTGAGAGGGCAGTACATAAAGAGGAAAAATGATAAAGCTAAAAAAATCAACAGTAGTAACGCAAGCAAGCAAAGCCGTTAACGGAAAATGCGCGTGTGGGAAAAATGTTTCGGAATAGGGAATGGGTTTAATTCAGAATTCAGAATTAAGAATGCAGAATTATGGATTTATTTATAATGAGATTTAGATTCCATCCCCGCAATCTGAATCCTGCAACCTGCACCCTAAATATTAAATTGCGAATTATATAGTTCGCTATAAAATCCGTTTTTCTTAATTAGTTCTTGGTGGCTACCGCTTTCGGCTACACCGCCGTTATGAAGAACAAGGATAATATCCGCGTTTTTAATGGTGGAAAGGCGGTGGGCGATTATAAATGAGGTTCTGCCTGCGGTTAGCTTATCCATGGCGGTTTGCACCAAGATTTCGGTGCGTGTGTCTACCGAACTTGTGGCTTCGTCCAGAATTAGCATAGGCGCATCAGTAAGGATTGCGCGCGCAATGGTTAAAAGTTGCTTTTGCCCTGCGGAAAGGGCGGTGTTTTCAGTTAGCATGGTATTATAGCCACCGCTTAGCGTTTTAATAAAGCGGTGAACCCCTGCGGTTTTGCAGGCATTTTTAATTTCCTCGTCCGTAGCCTCTTTGTTAGCATAAGCCACATTTTCTTTCACAGTACCCTCAAACAGCCACGAATCTTGAAGAACCATGCAGAATAAGGAATGCACAGTTTCTCTTTTGAGGGAACTAATCGGCAAGCCGTCTATTAAAATTTCACCGCTTAAAACCTCATAAAAGCGCATTAAAAGGTTCACGATTGTGGTTTTGCCTGCGCCCGTTTGCCCCACGATTGCAATTTTCTGCCCTGGGGTAGCCTTAAAAGATAGGTTTTCAATTACGGGTTTATTCTCAACATATCCAAACGAAACATTGCTAAATTCCACAAAACCTTTCACGCTTTCGGGCGCAAGAGTTTCGGTTTTGTGAGTTTCGGATTCCATTTCTTCCTCTTTTAGAAACCCAAACACCCTTTCACTTGACGCGGAAGCAGATTGAAGCATTTGCGCGCCTTGGGCAAATTGCGTTAGAGGTTGCGTAAAAAACCTTATATATAATAGGAAAGCCACAATCGTGCCGAATTCAATTTTAATTGCAGGGTTAGAACTGCTTGCCAAAATCGCGCCTGCCACGCACACGGCAACATAGCCCAAATTTCCTATAAATCCCATAACGGGCATCATCATTCCTGAAAAGAATTGTGCTTTCCAACCGCTTTTCCAAAGTTTTTTATTTGCTAAGGTAAACTTTTCGCGCGCTTTATCCTGCGCGCCGTAAATTTTTATTGTGGACGAACCAGAATAGATTTCTTCCACATGCCCGTTAACTTCGCCAAGGGCGGATTGCTGTGCGCGGAAATATTTTTGCGATTTTGTGATAATTAAAAACATAACCGCAAAGCCAAAAAGCGAAGTGCTGATTGCAATCACCGCCAAAAGGGGGCTTGTGATAAGCATCATAATAATTGCGCCCACAAAAAGGGTGAAGGAAATAACCATCATTCCCACACCTTGATTTAAGGCTTGCCCTATGTTGTCTATATCGTTCGTCACACGGCTTAGCACATTTCCGTGGCTTTCTTTATCAAAGTATTTAAGAGGCAATTTGTTAATTTTTGAAGAAATATCCGCCCTTAATCCATAGCAAACGCGCTGAGTAACCGTGGCAAGGATAAAGTGGCAAATGTACGAACAAAGCGAACCAGAGATAAAAAGCGCGCCCAAAATCATGGCGATTTGAGTAATCCGCGATATATCAATGCCCGATACCACACCCGCCATTATGGTGTTTGTGATTGCTTCTATCCTTTTAGGGCCTGCGATTGTTACCGAAGCGGAATAAACCGCAAGCACAACGGACGCAATAAGTGCAGGCAAAAACGGACGCATATAAACAAGCAGTTTTTTTAAAGAGGGCTTTTTGGTTTTGCTTAGATCTTCTTTCACTAATCCTTGCCCCCCTTGCTGTGATTTCCTTTGCTTATCCCCTGCGAAAGGGCGATTTCTTTATAAACCGCGCAATCCTTCAAAAGTTCGTTATGCTTGCCGATTCCTGCCACTTCGCCGTTTTCAAGAACTATGATTTTATCCGCGTCCATAATCGTGCTTATTCTTTGCGCCACGATAAGCACCGTGGCATTGCTTGCATTTTCCTTTAAAGAGGCACGCAATTCCTTATCCGTTTTATAATCAAGGGCGGAAAAGGAATCGTCAAATATAAAAATATCGGGTTTTTTGCAAATCGCCCTCGCGATAGAAATCCTTTGCTTTTGCCCGCCCGAAAGGTTTTTGCCTTCCTGCGAAATTAAGGAATCATAGGAATTATCCATTTTTGAAATAAACTCGCTTGCCTTTGCCACGCCTGCCGAATGGATAACGCTTTCTAAAATACCCTCGCTTTCTTCGCTTCCGAGTGCAATGTTTTCTTTAACCGTTCCCGAAAACAAAACCGCTTTTTGCGCCACATAACCAAGTTTCTTGTTTAAATCCTTTTCGCTGAAATCCTTTATATTTACACCGCTTATAAGCAGTTCGCCTGCGGTTATATCATAAAACCTTGCCACAAGGTTAATAAGGGTGCTTTTTCCGCTTCCAGTGCTTCCGATAAACGCCACTGTTTCACCGCTTTCAATTTTAAAGCTAACATTTTTAAGCACCAATTCTTCCGCATTCGGATACCCAAACGAAACATTTTTAAATTCCACTTCACCCGCCTCTGAAAGGGGCTGGGCTGAAATTTCAGGGTAAGAAATTAGGGGATTAACAGATAAAACTTCATTGATTCTTAACGCGGAAACGCTTGCCCTCGGCAGGAAAATAAACACCATGGTAATCATTATAAATGCCATAATAACCTGCATGGCGTAAGAGGAAAACACAGTCATATCAGCAATAAGCCCTGCACGCGCAGAGAGGGGTGCGCTGTTAATTAAATGCGCGCCGATAAAGTAAACAGAAAGGGTTAAGCCGTTAAGCAAAATGCTTAACAGGGGCTGAACCGAAGCAAGCGAACGGGTGGTGAAAAGGTGGGTTTTGGTTAAATCCTCATTTGCCGTTTTGAATTTTTTTGCGGAAAGTTCTTCCGCATTATAAGCGCGCACCACTCTCAAACCTGTTAGGTTTTCACGCGTTACCGCATTCAAATTATCCGTTTGCTTTTGAATTACCTTAAATTTGGGTAGCACAAAAATTAGCATAACCACAAGCACAATAAGCATAATTATCAAAGTTGTTGCCACTGCAAGAGTCCATTGCCAACCGCTACCCACCATTTCAGTGGTTGCCCACACCGCCATAATCGGCGCGCGCAATAAAACCTGCAAGGAAATTGCCACAAGCAAACCCACCTGCGTTATGTCGTTAGTTGAACGCGTTATTAGGCTTGCCGTGGTAAATTTATTCATTTCCTCGTGCGAAAAACTGCCAGCTTTGTCATAAACAAGCCCCCTCAACCTCATGGAAAAATCCGCGGATACCCTTGCCGATAAAAACCCCACCGTGAACGCACACACCGCGCTTCCAAGCGTGGAAAGTAGCATAAAACCGCCAAGTTTCCAAATTTCGCCTGTGTTTCCCCCTAATTGCAAATTAAGCACAATTTCGCGCATTAACCGCGGAAGCCTCAAATCCAAAAAAACCTGCGTGGTAACAAAAACCACACTTGCAAGCGCAAGCAACCATTCTTTTGGCTTAAGGTGTTTCAAAAGTGATAGCATATCTAAAGTATATAAGATTTTGAAAAACAAAGCAACTCAACCGCGCCCGTGCGTGTTATAGTAATTTGTTTGACTTTGCGCGCGCGCGCCGTTTAAAATAGAAACATGAAATACTTGGTTGTTTTGGGTGACGGCATGGCTGATTTGCCCATAGCTGAATTAAACGGCAAAACCCCGCTTGAAGTGGCGGACATTCCCGCTATGAACGAACTTGCAAAAAGAGGGCAAACAGGGCTTATTAAAACCGTGCCTGCCCCTTTTAAACCGGGAAGTGATATTGCAAATTTATCCGTTTTGGGCTATCACCCTGAAAAGTATTATTCGGGCAGAAGCCCCCTTGAAGCCCTAAACCTTGGCGTTAAAATGAAAGACAGCGATGTCGCATTAAGGCTAAACCTCACCACGGTTGAAAACGGCGTTATGAAAGATTATAGCGCAGGTGAGATTTCTTCCCAAGAGGCGTCTGAACTTATAAGCGCGCTTAACCAAGGTTTAAAAATCAGCGGAATCAAGATTTATGCGGGGGTTTCTTACCGCCATTGCCTGATTTATGAAAACGGTGAAACCGCCACGGAACTTACCCCCCCTCACGACATTACGGGGAAACCAATCGCAAATCATTTGCCAAAGGGCGCAAATTCCGCATTTTATTTGGATTTTATGGAAAAATCCGCTAAAATCCTCAAAAATCACCCTATAAATTTGGCGCGCCGTGAAAGAGGGCAGAACGAAGCTAACACCGCTTGGCTTTGGGGCGCAGGGGTAAAGCCCAACCTTAAACGCTTTAAAGAAATCCACGGGCTTAACGGCGCGGTTATATCCGCGGTGGATCTTTTAAAGGGAATTGCAAAAGGCACAGGAATGCTTGCGCCTTTCGTGGACGGTGCAACAGGCACGCTTCATTCCAACTTCAAGGGCAAGGCGGAAAAGGTTAAGGAATGCTTTGAAAACGGCACGGACTTTGTGTACTTGCACATAGAAGCACCGGACGAATGTAGCCACCAAGGGGATTTAAAAGGAAAAATTAAGGCAATAGAAATCGTAAACGGATTGCTTAAAGAACTTTGGGATTACTTAGAATCAAGCGGTGAAGATTATGCGATTGCACTGCTTCCCGATCATTCAACCCCCTTATCCACCCAAACCCACGCGGATAACCCTGTGCCTTACGCAGTGTTTAAAAGCAATTCCCCCTATAACTCAGGGCTATCGTATAACGAAAAAAGCGCGGAAAACGGCGTATTTTTGGCAGAGGGCGGGGAAATTATGGAATTGCTGTTGCACAGCAATTAGCGCACAGCGCACAGCGCACAATGAAGGATTCTAAATATCATTATTAGTTAATTAACCCATAATTCGTACTTCGTACTTTGTACTTCGTACCTAAATAAATAATTCCTTCACTGTGCGCTGTGCGTTGTGCGCTGTGCGCTGTAAAAATCAATAATGTGTACCTCGCACCTAACCACCATTAAACTATTACCATGAACAAAATTACCTCAACCGAACTAAGAAACAAATACCTCGCGTTCTTTAAATCAAAGAACCATGCTATAATTCCGTCTGCCTCGCTTGTGCCTGATAATGATCCCACGGTTTTATTCACAACCGCAGGAATGCACCCCCTTGTGCCGTACCTTTTGGGAACGGCGCACCCTCAGGGCAAGAGGCTTGCGAATGTGCAAAAGTGCGTGCGCACAGGGGATATAGACGAAGTTGGTGACGATGTGCATTGCACTTTTTTTGAAATGCTTGGCAATTGGTCACTCGGGGATTATTTTAAAGAAGAAAGCATTAAAATGAGTGCGGAATTTTTAACTAAGGTTATCAATATTCCGCTAACTTCCCTTGCGGTTTCGGTTTTTGCAGGCGATAACGATTGCCCGAAAGACGAAGTTTCGGCTTCCGTTTGGCTAAGCCTTGGGATACCAAAAGAACGGATTTTTTATCTTCCCAAGAAAAATAATTGGTGGGGGCCGGCAGGAATCACAGGCCCTTGCGGGCCTGATACGGAAATATTTATCATAAGGGATAAAAAGCCCTGCGGTAAGGATTGTTCCCCTGCGTGCGATTGCGGAAAATATGTGGAAATTTGGAACAATGTGTTCATGGAATATTTTAAGCAGGCAGACGGTTCGTTTATCCCGCTAAAGCAAAAAAATGTGGACACAGGCATGGGGCTTGAAAGAACCGTTGCCATGCTTAACGGTTGCCAAAGCGTGTACGAAACCGATGTATTTTTACCGATTGTTAAATTTTTAAAAGAATCCGCCACCGTGGAAAAAGAGGACGCTTTAAGAAATATTAAAATTATTGCGGATCATTTGCGCACGGCAACATTTATGCTTGGTGACGATAAAGGGGTAACCCCGTCTAATGTGGATCAAGGCTATGTGCTGAGGCGGTTGATTCGCCGTTCTTTGAGGTTTGCAAGGGGCATTGGCATTAAACCTGAGTGTTTTACTGCTGTTGCTTTAATGTTCGTGGATATTTATAAAGAACAATATCCCGAACTTCTTAAGAATAAAGATAAGATTTTTAATGAACTTTCCGCCGAAACTTTGAAGTTTGAGGCAACGCTAAGCCAAGGCTTAAAGGAATTTGATAAACTTAAGCAATATATCCAAAATAGCAGAATGAGCGGAAAATCCGCATTTAAACTTTACGATACTTACGGATTCCCCCTTGAAATCACGCTTGAACTTGCGAATGAAAACGGAATCACCGTGGACACAGAGGGCTACGAAGCCTGCTTTAAAGAACACCAAGCTAAGTCGCAAGCAGGCGCAGACAAGAAGTTTGCAGGGGGGCTGGCAGATTCCACAGAGGAAACCGCAAAACTTCACACCGCGACTCACCTTTTGCTTGCTTCGCTTAAAGAGGTTCTTAACGATAATAATATCAACCAAAAGGGTAGCAATATCACCGCGGAACGCTTAAGGCTTGATTTTAATTTTCCGCGCCCCTTAACCGCTGACGAAATCAAAAAGGTGGAAGATAAGGTTAATAAGGCGATAAAAGACGGCGTTTCCGTGGTTATGGAAGAAATGAGCCTTGAATCTGCCAAAGCGTTGGGTGCTACGGGCGTTTTTGAATCCAAGTACGATACGGTGGTTAAGGTGTACACAATGGGCGGATATTCCAAAGAAATCTGTGGCGGGCCTCATGCTACGAACACGGCAGATTTAAAAGGCTTTAAGATTGATAAAGAAGGTTCTTCAAGCGCAGGGGTAAGAAGAATAAAGGCGGTACTTAGCAATGATTAGAACGCGTTTTGCACCAAGCCCCACGGGGTTCATGCACCTTGGAAACTTAAGAACCGCGCTTTATTGCTACCTTTTTGCAAAAAACGGTGGCGGTAAATTTATATTGCGCATTGAGGATACGGATAGAGAACGCGAGGTTAAAGGCGCGGTGGATATAATTTATGCCACGCTTGAAAGGTGCGGAATGGTTCTGGACGAATCCCCTAAAAACCCCGGAAAAGTCGCGCCTTATGTTCAAAGCGAAAGGTTGGACATTTATTTAAAGCACGCAAAAGAACTTGTTAAGCTAAAAGGCGCGTACTATTGTTTTTGCGATAAGGAAAGATTGGAATCCTTAAAGGACGAAAACGGTATCCGAAAGTACGATAAACATTGCCTTTCGCTTTCCGAAGAAGAAGTTAATAAAAGGATTAAAACTGAAAGTTTTGTGATACGGCAAAATGTGCCTGAAACGGGGGTTTCTTCGTACACAGATTTGGTTTACGGCAATGTGGCGGTGGAATGCAAAGAACTTGAGGATAACATTTTAATTAAATCAGACGGCTACCCCACTTATAACTTTGCAAATGTGGTAGACGATTATCTCATGGGCATAACCCATGTTTTCAGAGGGTGCGAATACCTAAGTTCCACACCCAAGTATAATTTGATTTATAGGGCTTTCGGCTGGAAAGAACCTAATTATATTCACCTTCCGCTTATAATGCGCGATCATTCGCACAAACTTTCAAAACGGCACGGTGACGCTAACTTTGAAGATTTTTATGAAAAGGGCTATCTTCCCGAAGCCATTATCAATTATATTGCCTTGCTTGGCTGGAGTCCTAAGAATAATGCGGAAAAAATGAGTTTACCCGAATTGATTGCCTCATTTTCAATAAGCGGAATAAATAAATCGCAAAGCATATTTGACGCGGATAAACTTAAATGGCTTAATTCACTCTATATTAAAGAACTTTCCCAAGAAAATTTTCTAACCCTTGCCACACCGTATTTTGATAAATGCGGGCTTAAAGGGCGGTTTAATTACGCGCTTCTTGCCTCACTTTTGCAAACGCGTGTGGACTTTTTGGGCGAAATCCCCGAAAAAGTAAACTTTATAAATGATTTTGAGGGATATTCTCTTGATTTGTTTAACCACGAAAAAATGAAAACGAACGCAAGCGTGGCAAAAGCACTGCTTCCCCACGCGTGCGAAGCATTAAAAAACCTAAATGATTTCACCCACCAATCAATAAGCGAGGCACTAACCAAAAAAAGCGAAGAACTTAATGTGAAAAAAGGGCAAATCCTTTGGTGCGTCCGCATTGCAATCACAGGCAAAGAATCCACCCCCGGGGGGGCAACTGAAATGGCAGAACTTTTTGGGAAAGAAGAATGCGTGAGAAGAATAAAATACTCAATTAATAAAATTAATTGAGAATTAAGAATTCAGAATTCAGAATGCAGAATTGTGGAATCTAAATCTCATTAGTGAGAAGTACGAAGTACAAGGTACGAAGTACGAATTATAGATCAATTAACTAATAATGATATTTAGAATCCACCATTCGTAAGTCGTAAGTCGTCATTATTCATAATGAGATTTAGAATCCAACCCTATGCCCGTAGCCCAAACACCTATGCCCTCAATTTTCCTCTAACAAACCTTTCAAAATCAGCATTTAGTTTAAACGCCTCATTCCCCTTATCCCTAAAAGACGCTTCACTCATTAGGAAAATTATTAGCATGGGGGCGAGGTAGTAGAGGGCGAAGTAGGTTACATCCACGAGTCCGTAGCCGTCCATAAACAAAATTGCAAAAAGCGCGGAAGCTGAAAAGGCTGTGCGCTTTTTTATTAGATAGAAATAGCGTTGGAAGAAATGAACGGAAAAGAATATCAGCCCAATAACCCCAAGGTTTGAAAGAGCCTGCAAAAATTGATTGTGGTAATTGAGCATAAAGGGCTTATCGGGGACATCGTGCGCGAGCGCAGAGCCGTAAAAGAACCCTCTGCCGAAGAACCAATTTCCGCCCCTGAAGTGCGCAAGCGCGCTGTCCCAAAGCGCCCAACGCCCTCTATCCCCCGTTGAGGGATCAGTTACCCAATCAATTACAGGCTTAAAGTAGTCGGCAAAGATAAAG
>Ga0123356_10000182_pt1 | contig 71892 bp, 66 predicted proteins | sample TergutEmb28metaG_2_FD_92546 | JGI IMG/M metagenome (GOLD analysis project Ga0123356, IMG submission 92546) | Embiratermes neotenicus P3 segment gut microbial communities from Petit-Saut dam, French Guiana - Emb289 P3 | ecosystem: Host-associated > Arthropoda: Insects > Digestive system > Gut ...
CGATCCTGAAATCCGCGACAGAATGCACCAAGCGTTATTGCTTGTAAACAGAGGGGTTGTGGATGCTCAGGCACAGCTTGAAGTGGGGTGATCACTCAAACCGCAATGCCTCAATCGGATTCAGCCTCGCCGCTTTACGGGCGGGATAAAATCCGAAAAATACTCCTACTACTGCGGAAAATCCAAGGGATATAAAAATTATAGCAGGATCAATAACAGTCGCAAGACCTATAAACTCGCTTGTCAGCCAAATTAACAAAAATGACAACCCCGCGCCTATGGCTCCGCCCATAATGCTAAGAACTATTGACTCTATTAGAAACTGCAAAAGAATATCACCCTCTCTCGCGCCGACAGCCATCCTTATGCCTATCTCTCTTGTGCGTTCTGTCACCGAGACGAGCATAATGTTCATTATGCCAATCCCGCCGACTAAAAGAGAGATTCCCGCTATCGCGCCAAGGAGCGCGGTCATTACACGGGCGGTCTCTGTCGCGCGTTCCATCATCTCCGATTGATTTCTTATTGTAAAGTTATTCTCATCTGCTGGAGAAAGCCGTTGGCTTGTACGCAGTACCGCCTCAACCTCAGTTTCAACCCGCGAAATCAGATCCATAGATACGGTGCTTATCATTATCTGATCAATAAAGCGGCTTCCGCTCATGCGTCGCATCACTGTTGTGACAGGCAGGAGAACGACGTCATCCTGATCCTGACCCATAGCGTTTTGCCCGCGCGCGGCAAGCACGCCTGTGATCTTTACAGGCAGAGATCCAATGCGTATCGTTGCGCCGATAGGGTCTTGGGATGGGAAAAGTTCATCCGCTGCTGTTTTCCCGATGACCACGGATTTTGCCGCGGTTTGAATATCCCTCTGTGTAAACATCTCACCGTCGGATAAACTCCAGTTGCGTATGGTTAGATAATCAGGAGTAACCCCCAAAGCCGAGGTATGCCAATTGCCGATCCCGCCGATAATACGTCCGCTCGCGCGAGCGACAGGAGAGATTGCCGCAATCCCCTGTACTGTTGACAAACGCTCAATATCAGTAAGTGTAAGAACGCGTCTCGCTCCTGTTTGGCGTACACCGCCGCGCGTGTTCAATGATCCGGGAAACACCATGAGAACGTTTGTCCCCATTGATTCTATCTGCTCGCGGATCTCCTGCTGAGCGCCTTCGCCTATGGCGACCATTACTATTACGGATGCTACTCCTATGATTATGCCGAGCATTGTCAAAAGGGAACGCACTCTGTTTCGCAGGATGCTTTTACTTGCGGTTTTTATCAGGCTTACAACTCTCATTTTAAAACCGCCTCGTCACTTATCACAACCCCATCGCGCATCTTTATCAGACGCTTCGCGTACATGGCGATATCCGGTTCGTGAGTTACAAGCACAATGGTTTTACCGCTTCTGTTCAACTCTGTAAACAACTCCATCACCTCAATTGACGTTTGAGTGTCAAGAGCGCCGGTAGGCTCGTCGGCCAAGATAAGCGGCGGATCGTTTACAATCGCTCTCGCGATAGCCACGCGCTGCTGCTGGCCGCCGGAGAGCTGATTAGGCATGTGGTGAAACCGCTCACCCAAACCAACCTTTACAAGCGCGCCGCGCGCCTGCTCCCGTTGATTTTTATGAGAGCGCCCGCGGCTGTAATGAGCCGGAAGCTCAACATTCTCAAGCGCTGTCGTACGGGCAAGCAAGCTGAAATTTTGGAAGACAAAGCCGATTTTACTGTTGCGCAAATCAGCAAGCTCACGGCGTTTCATACGCGCGGTCTCTTTGTCATCAAGGATATAGGAACCATCACTGGGGACGTCAAGACAGCCGATAATATTCATCAGAGTAGATTTCCCTGAACCTGACGCGCCCATTATTGCCACGAATTCGCCTTTGTCAATGTTAAGATTAACGCTTCTGAGCGCTTTTACCTCAACGTCTCCCATGCGGTAGGTTTTTGTTATTGATGATAATTTTATGAGAGATTTCATTTTTTCAGTGCTCAGTGCTCAGTGTTCAGTTTAGGAATCAGAGAGTTTAAGATTTTGCCGGCTTTATTAAGCTGCTGCGTTACTTCGGTACAACTTGATAACCCCATAACAGTTCCCTTTCTTTTAACTGAACACTGAGCATTGAGCACTGATCACTGAAAACTAATCTACATCCTTCGCATGCCGGCCGGGGCCTGCTGCGGGAGCAGTGTTCTGCTTTTTTTGGCGTTGTTTTTATCTTTTTTATTGCTGATAACGCCTGTTACGATTTTAAGACCCTCATAAATCTCATCCTCGCCTCTCACAGATGTAAACGCTCCGTCTGTTGTGGATATGCGTACAAAAACAGGCGTCAGCTCATCTTTCTCATCAAGCGTCCACAACACATTTCTCCTGTTTGCTCCCTGCCGTCTCTGACCATCCGGTCTCTGCCCTCTGCCTTCTGTCCTAAAATTCCCCTCCCTTGGAGGGATGCCCGACAGGGCGGGGTGGTCACTCCCTCTCCGGCTCCTATCCCCCCCTCCCCTCTCCTCAGCCACAGCCTTACGCATCTCCGCCAACTTCTTCTGCGCCTCCTCCGGCGCCTGAAACCTAAACACCGAAGACGGAACCAAAAGCGCGTCCTCCTCCCGCTCTTCTACAAACTCAACATTCGCGGTCATCCCCGGAAGTAAAACCCCCTCTTCATTATCCGCGTTAATGACAACAGTATAAGTCACCACATTTTGAATAATCTCAGGCTGGAGCCTGATCTGACTTATACTCCCTGTAAACTGTTTATCAGGATAAGCCGAAACCGAAAAACGCACAGGTTTGTCAGGCGTAATCTTCCCGATATCCGTTTCGTCAACAAGCGCCATGATCCTCATGCGTTTCAAATCCTCGGCGATAATAAAAAGCGTGGGCGCGCTCAGGCTTGCCGCTACGGTTTGTCCCGCCTCTATACTGCGCTTTATGACCGTACCGTTTACAGGAGAGCGGATTGTAGCGTACTTTACATTTGCGTCGGCAATCTCTACCGCGACAGCGGCAGACTCAAGCGAAGCCTTTTGGATAAGATAATCCGTGCGGGATTTCATCAGTTCCTGATCAGAAATAATCTTCCTCTCATGCAAAGTCTCACTGCGTTCGCGCTCCGCCTCGCTCTGCGCGTAAAGCGCCCGCGCCCTCGACAGAGAAGCGCGCGTTTCGCTCAGCCTGTTCATCAATAAAACTTTGTCGATTTCGGCAATGATCTGTCCTTTTCGCACGGTATCGTTAAAATCAACAAATACTTTATCTACGGTGCCGGATACCTGCGTTCCCACCTCAACAGAACCAACAGGCTCAAGAGTTCCGCTTGATACGATCACCTTTTCTATTGATCCGCGGGTAATTTCAACAGTCTCGTATTGATTTACGCCGTTTTGGGGCAGGCAGCCGCAAACAGCTAAAAACAGTGAAACAATAGTAATGAAAGTCACCGGCGCCAAAACAGTTCTTATTTTTGTCATTGATTATCCATTTATAACAGTGGTCAGTTGTCAGTGATCAGTGGTCAGTTTCCGGAATCTGTCTTTTCACTGATCACTGACAACTGACCACTGACAACTGTTATACGGTTAGACATTTTTAAAATTGCGAATGTTACCATAGATGTACAATATAATATAAATGTACCTATTCATATTATATAGCAATAAAATCATCAGCCTTAAAAACAGGTTTTTGTTTACATTTGACATTACACATTAAAAAAATTAATAAAAAACTTGCGTTCGTGCGGCATAATTGATTATTTTAATAACGTTTCTATTTTATATTTAAAATTATGTAAATTTTTTTTATAAGATTAGGCTTTTAATTAATTTTGTTGTATATTCACTATATTAGCAATAAATGCACTTTTTACAAGACAAGGATAAGGACAGTACGATGAAAAAAGTTCTTTTCGCCGCAGTTTTTACAGCTATAACCGTCGTCTACGCGCAAGCAGCTGGTGTTCCTACACAAAACATGAATCCGTTTGCTCTGGCTATGGAGTACCATGCCGTTGGGAACGGACATCCTCACCTGTACAATGTTGACAGTTCAACTTTTGTATCGCACTTTGCGAGACTGCACTACTCACCTTGCAGGTTTGTCCGCTTATCAGGCGGAATTGGCGGAACCCATCCTCAGACCATGGCACACTCTCTGAACACTGACGCCGGATTCTCCGGAACCGCCGGCGCGGCTCTGTTTCTGCCGAAACTGCTTCCTGTTCTCTCCTTAACCGGAGGATATGACGGTTGGTATCTTAAATATAATGTAGAAGATGAAGGAAGAGCGAGAGGATATCTGCATACTCCGTATTTGGGTCTTATTCTTCACCCTAACCGCTTTGTAGATTTTGAAATTGGCGGCATGTACAGAATATTTGAAGTGAAAAGAGCCGGCAGCAATGAGCAGGTCGAAGAGTTTCAGATTTACGGTTCTGTTACTTTGAACGATTTTGAAAGCGGAGCGTATCTCAGCGCCGGATTGAGCTCTACCCCGTTTGTGAAAGATGAATACAAAACAAACACCTGGTTCTCACGTTCATCAATATGGCTCTCTATCGGTTTGATCATGAAAGATCCTTTTTATACCGGCGCTAAAGCCACCGGCAAACACTCCGGCGCTTTCAGAGAGTTAAAAATCAGGCAGGAAGAGATGGCGCAGGATTTGCTCATGGAAGTTAAGTTCGAAAATGATGAAGATGAAGACGAAGATGAGGATGAAGAATAATTAAAATGTCTTAAACGCGGGAGACAAGGTATGCCTTGTCTGTACGGAATAGAGGCTGTCTCGTTTTGGGGCAGTCTCAAATAAAGAGATAAGGCGCAGGACGGGTGGTCTTGGGGATCGCCTCAACCAATAGAAAGCTGACTTAAAATGGCAAAATTTTCGTACTCAGTACGCGATACACAGGGCCGGCTCATTAACGGCACGATAGATGGCAACTCCATAGACGAGTGTATGAGCCGTCTTGAAGAGAAAGATTTAATCCCTGTCTCTATAGAAGAGCTCAATTTTGACGGTTCTTTGAAAGACCGTTCGTTTTTTGATAAGGTAAACGAGCGTCTATCCGCTATGCAAAACCGCGTGCCCTACCGCAACGTGGTTTTCTTTACAAGGCAGTTAGCTACAATGATAAACGGCGGCGTTGCGCTCCCGCGCGCTATTGATCAGCTTAGCCGTAACGAAATACCGGTTTTTAGGCGCATATTAGACCAAATAAGCTACGATCTTGGTATGGGCTCAACCTTTTCAGACGCTCTGTCCAAACATCCCGGCGCGTTCAACAATATGTTTGTTTCGGTTATTCGCGCGGGTGAGGTAGCCGGTGCTTTAGATAAGGTATTAAACCAGCTTGCTGACTACATGGAAAACATGGAAGCGATGAAAGCCAAAGTAAAGGCCGCTATGCGTTACCCAGCTGTAATCACGTTTTTTGTTACCGCTGTGATAATTGGGGTATTAGTAAAATTAGTACCGGTTTTTAAAGATATGTACGCGGGTTTTGGAGCAACACTGCCCGGCCCTACTCTTTTAATGATCAATATATCCGACTCTATACGCGACAACGCGCTTTTTGTGGTTTTGGGCTTGATAGTTTTGGCAGGCATCGTTTTTACATTGCTGAACATAGATTCAACAAGTTATCTATATCATAAGTATATACTGAAATTGCCGGTGTTCGGCAATATTCTGCGTAAGAATATCTTGGCAATCTACTGCCGTACCATGTCTCTGCTTATGGACAGCGGTACTCCAATCTTAGAAGCAACGCAGATATCCGGCGCCGCGGTCGGTAACAAGCATTACTCTAAAGCTTTAGAAGGGGTCTATGACGACCTGAAACAGGGTGAGCTCCTGTCTGCCGCTTTGGTAAAAGCTGAGGAGTTCCCGGTGCTTATTACTCAAATGGTATCAACCGGCGAAGAGAGCGGCAGAGTAGACGATTTATTGATGAAAGCAGCAGGTTTTTATGACAGAGAGATACGCAACGTTGTAGACTCGTTAGCGTCTATAATAGAGCCGATATTAATTGTAGTATTGGGCGGTATAGTAGGTTCAATGCTTATTGCGCTGTACCTGCCGGTATTTACTATTGGAAAGTTAATGAAGTGACACTGACCAGAGATACAATTTATGTACATGGTATTTTAACTGATCACTGAAAAGAGTAGTTACATTAATAAAACGTTGTTTCTTTTTTCTTAACCAAACAAAGGAGGTCTTTATGACCAAGTTACTCAAAAACAATAAGGGTTTTACTCTTGTTGAAGTTATCGTTGTTGCTGTAATCGTGCTTATTTTGGCAGCGGTTGCGATTCCGTTGTATAATGGGTACATCAGAGACTCACGCCAGGCATCACTTGAAAACGCGGGCGGCGCTATTGCAAGCGCATTGGGTGCGGCGCGTCAAACAGGTAAAAATGTGAATCAATCTGGGATAGTATCTGGACCCAGTTTTATAACAATGGGGAGTGGAGATAGTGAAGATAGAGTCTTGGTTCCGGCGAATATGCAAGCAAATATTGGAACGACAACTGTGACGATGTCCTATATTACTGCTAACGTTAACTATTCTGGTACTGCTGGAGTACAGTTTTCACAATAACAGTAACTTTACAAACAATGCAATAGCAATATAAAGCATTGACAATATACCTGACCGCTCCGCTTGGGGTGGTCAGGTTTAAAAAAAGTTGCTCACCGCGTTGATCGGTTCCAACCGGTTCCAGTCTCTGCGGTCTAAGGTTACGGTTCTTTGAAATTTCCGGTATTTTTTACCTCTCGGCATTTAGTTGACGGTCACAGTACATTTGTTATATTTAAGTAATATTAATTAGAGGGGTGAGTGGTGACAGAATTTGATTACATATTTAAAGAGTGTAGAAGGTAGTTTCGCGTGAGAATTTATTTTGATGTATGCTGTTATTGTCGTCCATTTGACGACCAGTCACAATTAAGTATTTGTGTTGAAACCAGTGCAATCGTGGCGTTATTGTCACAGTGTTATTGCGATTCGTGGACAGTGTTCGGGAGTTCAGTCATTGAAGCAGAGATATTACGAAATCCTGAAGTAAATTTGCGCAATGAGATTTTTTTGAGTTATTATGCCACAGTAAACGAAATTATCCCGTACAATACAACTATACAGACAAGAGCAGTAGATGTACAGAAATATGGGTTGAAGCATATCGACAGTTTACATTTTGCTTCAGCGGAAATCGCGATGGCTGATATATTATTTACTGTTGATAAGGATTTTATAAAATTCGCGAAAAAAATTGATTCATCTATGCCGGTAGAGAATCCGGTGGATTGGATTTTAAAGAGGAATAAAACGTTATGAATATTAAGACTGTAATAAAAAATCCGTTTGCTCTCCGTATGTTGGGTGTAGCGGCGCTGACTGAAAAGTTAGGTGTTGCCGCCGCCGCGGAATTTTTACGTCAGAATCAAAATAACCCCGGCCGGGGACGTGACTACACAAAAGATCGTCACGAATGGCTTGATAAATTAACGTTTGAAGAAATTTGCAGCGACATAGAGGAAATTGAGAAAAAACGGAAAAAATGAATATAGATAAAGGCAGTTGTCAGTGATCAGTGGTCAGTTTAAAGATAAGAATTAAGAAAAGGGATGTTTTTTAACTGAGCACTGATCACTGAGCACTGAGCACTGAAAAAGGGGGTTTAAAAATGAACAAAAACAGTAACAGCAGAAAAGGCTTCACGCTTGTTGAGGTTATCGTTGTAGCGGTAATTGTGTTGATATTATCGGCTGTGGCTATACCGTTGTATAACGGGTTTATCAGAGACGCGCGTCAGGACGCGGCGCAAAGTTTGGCCGAAACCGCGGCGGCGGCGGCTAACACTCACTGGCGGCGGACGGGCGCCAATCCGGCCAGCCCGATTTTGCCGGATACTCCGCCGCTTAGAGTTTCTTTTGACGGCGGTACCGGCGGAAGGTATACGGTTACTATTGTGAACAACTCCAATATTCAGGTGGTCGATAATAGGCATTCTATCACTGCTTCCGCAACTTTCAGGACTCCTTAACCGAAAATCGAGGAATGGAGGAATTTGTTGTGTTGTTTATGAAATCAGATAAAAAACACCGTGTATCAGGCAAGAGCGGATTCACTCTTGTTGAACTGCTCGTGGCTGTGGTACTGTTGCTTGTTGGTGTGGTTGTAGTTGTAAAAGTAGTACAAAACAGCGCCGGCATGCAGGTTGACGACTATCACAGGCGTCAGGCGCGGGCTATTATTTCAAATGTTTTGGAGACAACTTTCGACTATAGCCGTTTTCCTGGACCATACGTATTTAGCGGCTGGGGACAGGAAGAAGCGATTACAGCGCCCACAACACAGCCGGTTGTGCGAACCGTGACTATTGACGAGCGGGATAACACAGATATAAATACCGTCCCGCTGCAGGGAACAATGGCTATAACCGTGGTGAGAGTAACGCCTACGCCTCAACTTACCGCTGCGGGTCTTGACAACGTGACAACTCACAATGTAACCGTTAATATCCAATGGACAGCTGTTGACGGGAGCGTTCAGGTTGTAGAATTAACAAAACATTTAGCGGACGCGAGGGATTTTATACCATGAGACGGAATAAATCTTCAGTAAATGGGTTTACCCTCGTTGAAGTAATTGTTGTCGGGGTGCTGTTAATGGTTATTGGCATTGCTCTGATATCTATTTTTAATATGTACTCAAACGAAACGCGTGAAACGTCTCATAACATGAGAATGCAGAGACAGACTGAGGCGCTGATGGACGAAATTTCGCGCCATGTAAGACAGGCTTCGCGCATTGTGACGGAAGCTGAAAATGCTATCCCAGATTTTACGCCGAATTTAGTTGATCCAGTCACCGGCGCTCCAATTCCGGCTTTTCCATCTAAGGCGATGGTTATACAAAGTAATCCCGTTGTTCGTTTTTGGTTTGAAAATGACGGTGTTGTACAATGGCGCATAGGCAACGGAACACCCCGTGAATTTACTGTAGACGGCAGACCGATAACCGTAGATGTTGATCAAAGCGATTTTATACTTTGGGCTGACCGCAGGCGGCTTGAGGTGGATTTAACTCTGACATCCAGAGCAAATAACGGACAAGTTTTCCCCTTATCCGTACAGAGAGGAGTTTTCAGATGCAGACTCTAAAGAAAATGTTGAAAAACAAAAAAGGCTCAACTTTGGTAGGTGTGGTAGCCCTAAGTGTAGTGATGGGTATAGGAATAGCGGGACTTATGGGTATTTCCCGTAACACTATCAGCCAGGAGATTGACGCGTTTGACGACACTAACGCCCTCTTGGCCGCCGAATCGGGACTGCTTGCTGTTTCGAGTTGGATTAGAAATTCCACTACGGCTATGGCGAACTCCAGTACAACTATTAATTATACAGTGCCCCGTATAGGCGGTGCAAACATCGTAGTTCCTGTAGATGTTACCGTAACCGGAATCGGAGGCAATAACTGGCGCTTCACTTCTACCGCGAGACATCCCAGCTTTACGCAGTCTCACACTAAAACGGTGCAATGGGATGTGGAGATAGAAGATACTCCTCTTCCGAGCGGATGGCCGGGTACTTTTACGAATACTTTTGACGGAATTCAAAATAACGGCGTAAGAGAACAGATTTTTGACGGCCCGTTCCACTCCAACGCCGCGATACCTTATGAAAAACAATTCAAAAATCAGGATGTAATGCCCCCAACCGGCAGCGCCGCGACTCATCCCAATATGCTTGCGTTTAGCGGCCCTGTTACGGTATATGACTCGCGTATGAATTTTATCAATTATGATCCTAATAATGTATCACGTCAAAATACCAACTATAATAAAGGCTTAATTTTGGGTAACTCAAATGGCGCAGGGAATGAGACTGCGCTCAATCTTGACCAAAAAGTATTTTACTCCTCTTTTGACCCCAACGCCGACAGTTTAGGCACGAGAATCACTTATGATGGTGCAGAGCACCCTATTACGGGCGGTGTTTTGAAGTTCGGTGTTGACGCGAATGGTCCATACTATACAGTTAACGGCGGAAATCAGGTACACTACTCTGTCCCAATTATGATAAGTTCGACCGGAAACCCGCTGACAATAGCCGGCGGCAGTGTAATTGGCGGAGTGGTTACAGTAACTACTCAAAAAGCCGCGACCAATGCCGCCCGTGACGTCAAGATAGACCTCGCATCAGGTAATATTATCTATTATGGTGTGACCATTGATCGTGAAAATCCAGAAACCAATTTCGGTATCGGCACTTCATCATCCGACATTTTGGCGGTCTACTCAGGCAGAAATATAGAGTTGGCTGTGAACGGCAGCAATACTTCTACGTACATTACCGCTCAATTATTCGCATCCGATAATAAGGGAAGCGGATCTCAAGTCGGTACATTACGCATTACCGGCGGGAATAACGGCGGCGTCTACTATGTGATAGGGAACACTGTTATGGATAAGTGGTGGAATCAGACCCCTGGTACCAACGACCCGAAAATACTGGTACTTCATGACAGAAGACAGGTCGCGGCTCATGGTATAAACTTTACCAGCGGTAACGGTAACATCGTGAACAGTGTGCGCAAATTCGTTAAGATACTGGGTACATACGCAGAAAACAATAACGCAATTTAATAAGGAAAGTTAAGTGGCCAAAAAACAAACATTCGTAGGAATCGAACAGGACGCAGTCTCCGTACGCGGTGTACGCCTCTCTCTTGAGCCCGGCAAAAGTAAGAACGCCAAGTCGAGTTGGAAGCTTTTATCGGCGGAGGAAATATCGGGCAATGATCTGCTTCAAGACTCCAAATCGGTTGACGCGCTTAAGAAGTTAAAGAGCAAGCTCGGCGTTCAGTCATCCGACAAAGTGACCATCTGTCTTGGCGGCAAGCAGACTTACGCCGCTCAAATGGATGTGCGCAAGCTTCCCGATCATGAAATGATGGGAATGCTTAAGCTTGAGCTGCGTAAAAGTATGCCTTTTGAGGCGTCTATATCCATTTTTGACTATCAGTTTTTGCCGGTTGAAGCAGACCGTCCGAAAGAAGCGGGGGTTCCTGTTATTGTGAGCGCGGCGACAAGTTCGCATCTTAGCAAACAGGTATCTAACTACGACAAGGCGGGTCTGCCCCCTTATCATGTGGATGTTTTGCCGATTTCTGTAGCCAACGCTTTTTGGGCTACACGTTCACGTAAAGAGGCTGAGGCCTCTACCGACGCGTATGTGATTTTGCATATGGGTTCAGACGTTTGTACGCTTGTTATAGACGGCGGTAAAACACCTTTCTTTAACCGTACGTTCTCGTTCAGCATGACGGACGTTATAAATAACGCAAAGAAACAGGAAGCGGAAGGGTTAGCCGCAGATATACTGCTCTCTATGAATGTTTTGATAAGTGAGATAACAAAGTCTATAAACTATTACAAGAATACTAATTCGGGAAGCAGCATCGCGTCTGTAGCTGTAATGGGCGCTCACGCTTCCAATCCGGCGTTTGCGGCGCTCGGAAAGAGGATAGGTTACGAGGTTGAAACAGTTCAAACGGCTTCGTTGGTACATACAATTAAACCGACTGAACCGGGTAAATATGATTTGGCGATAGCGTTAGCGATGCAGGCTGCATAACAGCAAAAGTAAATTTCAGGTTTTAATTAAATATAGGAAAGGGATTCGATAATGATCCGATACAAAATGAATCTCGTAAAATCGGTACGAGAGGCTGAGAAACGGCATCTGAAGCATAAGGCGAACATGGGGTTTATGTTCTTTATTTGCTTTGGATTGCTTGTACTCTCAGGATTTTATGTTTTTTCGCAGGTTATGGCTATGGAAGGCACACTTATCCGCGAGAGAAGCAAGCTCAGGATGATTGAGGATGAGTACCGTAATTATCAGGAAGCTACTTCAGTTATAGACAAAACGGATATTGAACTTTTAAATCAACTTCAGTCTAACCGTGTATACTGGACACGTAAACTTGAGGCGATGGCGAGCCACTTGCCGGATGAACAGCCTATCTCTTACTGGATTACCAGATTCGGTTACAAAGATAATAATTTTACTGTTGGCGGGTTTGGATATATCACCGACAAGCAGGAGCAGCTTTTGGCTCTTGACGGTTATCTTAACAATCTGCGTGCCGATGCGAATTATTCGGATATTTTCGGTACCACTTTTCTGAGATCTACCGACAGAAACGATGACAACGAGAAGGGCGGTATGCTGCGTGAGCGTGTCAGTTTCGAGTATGCTTCTTTGAGAAAGGGTGCGGTTAGAAGATAATGAACAAAAATAATTCCAACAAAAAAAATAACAGTAACGGCGCGGTATTGCTTCTTCTGTTTGTCGCTGTGCTGTTCGCAGGAGTTTTAGGCGCCAACAATTATTATATGCCCAAATACAAGAATGAATTTTTGCGGCTTGAGAAGGAGAGGATCGTAACCACCAACAAGCTGACAACCGCCAAGATTGTGCAGGAAAATTTGAATCACGTGCGTGACCTTATATTCAACAATATGGATTTCCCAGGTCAGCCGGATACGATAGATCATGAGTCGCAGTTTTTTGAGTTTGTGACTACCTGTGTAAACGATCTGAAATTAAAGCTTGTATCGGTCAAGCCTGTTGCGCCTGTAGAAAATGGACGGATATCTACATTTGGTTATGATGTAGTGATAGAAGGTGATTTCTTCAGATTCGGCGAGTTTTGCGCGAAACTTGAGAACAACCGCAGGATAGTGTCTATAGAGTCCTTTGGCGTTGAACTGATCGGTGACAATGATATGGACAAAAAGCGCACCAGCACAGATTTCAAGACAGAAAACAAAGATGTACGGATAAATTTACGCATTAACACATACAGAATCAGTAAAGCGTGATAAACAGTGATCAGTGATCAGTTGTCAGTGGTCAGTGGTCAGAATTTGGGATTTAGGGTTTTGTCATAAAGATTTTTAGGGGGGTCATGGTGTTAGAGTTCAAGTGTTTTTTCACTGATCACTGACCACTGACAACTGAACACTGAATAGGAAGGTAAGATGAAAGAACAAAACGTAACATTTATGAGTAAATACTCTATTTTAGTTTACTCCTGTATTTTGGCGGTTGTAGTGGCCGGTTTGGGTGCATATCTCATTCAGAAACAGAAAAAGAGTTTTGACGCCACAGTCAGGACTTCGCTTCAGGTTTCCGAAGGGTATGACCAGCAGTTTATCGACATGGTTAACCGTCTTGAGGACGAACTTGCGGAACGCGCGAGCTTTGGATATGCAGGCCGCAAAGATCCTATGACCGGTACTACCCGTATGGTAGCGGCGCGGCCTACAATTACCCGCAGCGCGCGCCGCGCGGCGGCAGCGGCACCGGCACAGGCGGCAGCGGTTGAGAGTAATGAAGTGAAGGTGGTGGAAGAGGTGGATCCTGTTCGTTTGACGGCGATAATTTTTGATAACTCCAAAAATATCTATACCGCTGTAGTGATGGACGGTGACCGTTCATTTTCGGTGGAGGTAGGCGACAGAGTCGCAGGACGGCGCATCACACGGATCACAAATGAAAATGTTCACATGGAGAACGATCAATACCGGTTTACGTACGGAATTTTGGGCAACAATACAAGGGTTGAAAAATAAACTAGATACAATAACTATTTCAAAAAACGGTGTGTTAGTGTTCACTGACCACTGTTCACTGTAAAAGGAGGTTTTCTTGAAAAGGTCAAAGGTTATAATAAGCGCAGTGTGCGCGCTCTTTTTTGCGCAGGCGGTATTTGCTCAAGAGAGTTCACCAATCATTTCGAGTAATGTGAATCCGTCTCTCAAAGCGCCCATAACGCTTTCCGCGCGTGAAGCGAGTCTTTCTGAGGTACTGCGTGTGCTTGCTGACCGCTCAGGAATGAACTTTGTCGTTGGCGAGGGCGTCACCCGTGAGAAGATCTCTATTATTCTGAATAATACGCCGCTTGATGAAGCGATCAACCTGCTTGTTAGAGCTTCCGGCCTCTCTTATGAGATTATCGGCAACTCAATTCTTATTGCAGAACCGGACAAACTTAAAGAAGACATCGGTTTATCTTCTTATGTTGTGGAGCTTAAGTATGCGCGCGCCGAGGAGGTTGCGGCTGCTTTGGGTGATTTGTCTAAAAACATCCAAATTGACAAAGGCGGAAACAGACTTATATGTTACGCCAGCCCCCGTATAATTATGGAGATTGAGCGTATTGTTATGGCTTTGGACAAACCGCATATTCTGGTACTCTTAGAAACCCGTATTATTGAGGTTAAGGTTGATAAATTGAATCAACTCGGGCTCCAATACGATCAGCTTACACCTGTACATTCAGTGATTGGTATACCTGAAGTACCATTCAGGGATGGTCTGAAGTTTAACGGTACAACGCGCGGCGGCCCTGACGGTCCTGGCAGCCGGATGGAGATTAACGCTGTAATCGACATGATGGTTCAAAACAAAGACGCCCGTATTCTTATGGATTCCAAGTTGACCACAACGAATAACAGAGAGGCTTCTCTACACATCGGTGAGGTAATTCCTTACGTAATCCAGACCTATAACGCCGGCGGCGAGGCTCCGCAGATTGAGAAAGAAAACGTTGGTATGATGCTCAAGATGACACCGCATATCAATGACCAAAATGAGATCACGCTAACACTTTCGCCGGAAGTTTCTAACATACTTTACTGGGAAAGCGTTGTAGGCGGGAGAGTTCCTGTAACCCGCGTACGCAAAACTAACACAACGGTGCGCGTTCAAAGCGGACAGACCGTGATTTTAGCGGGACTGCTCCATGAGGAGACAAAGGTAACAACCAGTAAGCTTCCGATTTTAGGCGACATCCCTGTTCTTGGTCTGCTTTTCAGGAACAAGAGAGAACAAGTTGAAAGGACAAATTTAGTGGTAGAAGTAATACCACGCATAATCAACCATCCTGATGAGATCTCAAAGTACATGACAGTGCAGAGTGAGGGAACTCCTAAGAAAGGCCGTAAGGCAAAGAAGCAGCAACAGCACAGCGCGGCGCCAAGCGCAGAAGTTCAGCCTGCGGCAGTTTACGCGGAGCCTGAACCTGCGTCAGAGGAGCCAGAATACGTACCCGCACAGCCGGTTCCGGCTGCCGTACCCGCGGTAACTCAGCCTGCGCCCGCTCCTGCCGCCGCACCTGCTGAAAGTAGTGAGGAGTGAGCAACAAAATTGCAGTGAACGGTTTTGAACCAGGCATGTAAGTACATTGTAAGGACGCGCATTGCGCGTCCTTATTTCAATTTTAATTAGTTTTCAGAATCGAAGTTATGAATCTGTTTTTCACTGACAGCTGAAAACCGGAAACTATTTTTTATCAAGGATAAATGAAAAGATGGCCAAAGAAATTACGCACATAAAAGAACTTTTGGTAACTGCCGCTAACAGCGGCGCTACAGATCTTCTCATTTGCGTTGGACAGCCGCCCAAAATCCGGCTGAACGGCAATTTAGTTCCTCTCGACTGCGAGATACTTATGCCGGATAAGACAATGGAACTTTGCTACCAGATAATGACTGAGTCACAGCAAAAAATTTTTGAGGATAACTGGGAGATTGACTTCTCATTTGGTATGAGGGACATATCGCGTTTTCGCGCTAATGTGTTTATGCAGCGCGGTTCGGTGTCGGGCGCGTTCCGCCGTATTCCAGTAGATATTAAGTCTTTTGAAGATTTAAGCCTGCCTTCTGTTGTGCAGGATATGTGTGAAAAGCCCAATGGTTTGATACTTGTTACCGGACCGACCGGCTGTGGTAAGTCCACTACCCTTGCGGCTATGATAAATCAGATGAACGCTACGCGCTATCAGCATATTATAACAATAGAAGATCCTATTGAGTATCTGCACAAACATAATTGCTGCACCATACAGCAGCGTGAAGTGAGCGCGGATACACGATCATTTAAGGCCGCTTTAAAGAGCGTGCTGCGTCAGGATCCGGATATTGTACTGCTTGGCGAGATGAGAGATCAGGAATCTATTCAGGCGGCGCTGACCATAGCGGAAACAGGGCATTTGTGTATGGCTACACTGCACACTAACTCCTGTTCGCAAACACTCTCCCGTATTGTAGACGTATTTCCCGGTGAGCGTCAACAGCAGATTCGTACGCAGTTAGCCATGAGTTTGAACTGTGTGTTTACGCAGGTTCTTCTGCCAAAAATCGGCGGCGGGATACAGCTTGTTATGGAGATTATGGTAGCGACACCGGCTATTAAGGCTTTGATACGTGAAAACAAGATACATAACATAGACAATTCTATACAAACCGGATCGAAATTCGGCATGCAGTCAATGAATATGGCGTTAGCTAACGCGGTAAAGATGAGAAGGGTCACGGAAGAGGACGCGCTCGCGGCGAGTACGGATCATGATAATTTGAGAATGTGTTTGTCGAGAACTTAATACAGTGCTCAGTTGTCAGTGCTCAGTGCTCAGTTGTCGGAGTAAGAAATATGTCTTTTAACTGAGCGCTGTGCACTGAACACTGAGCACTGATCACTGGAGGAATATACATGGTAACTAACGCTGAACGTAAGAGCGGAAAAATAAGCGCGGGTAAGCAGTTTAGAATCGCGCTGCTTGGGTATTCGCGTAAGGATTTTGACTACATTACGCGGCTTATCAATCTTATGGATTGGGATATTGCGCCTAAAGTTTTAGTGGGCGATCTGGCGAAGGCGCAGAAAACCGAAAGCGATTTGATCATCGCTATTTTGGACGACGTTGCGCATCTTGAAACGTTCAACAAAGATATAACGCTTGCCAAGCAAAATGAGAACTGTCCCGCAATTATCTGCGCGGCGCGCGAAGCGGACAAGCATATATTGGAGAGCAAGCGCGGCAGCATAAAAGCCGATCATATTATGTTCATGCCTATGCAGCTTGACTACTTTATAAAGGTTGTTCACAGGCTTGGGATAGAACCTGGTATTAATGAAAAAACAGGTAAGGACAGTAAGGACAATAAGCAAATACAGCAGCCTCAGAGTGTGCAGTCGCTTACGCCGTCGCCGGTTAGAATAGGCGATTTATTCTTAAAGGTCGGGCTGATTAAACAGACTGACTTGGATAAGGCTCTGGCTTATCAGAAAAAAACCGGTACGCGTTTGGGTGACGCGCTTATTGAACTTGGCATAATCACAGAAGATCAAAAACTTACATGTTTGGCTGAGCAGCTGCATACCGCTGTGGCCACGCCGCGCCAGTACGCCGCTGTTGATTTGAATACTGTGGCGCTTATACCAGAACACATGGCGAAGCGTTTCAACTGCATTGCCTTAGAGAGAAACGACAATGAGTTGATTGTTGTAACAACCGACGTGCTTGACCTGAGAATGCTTGACACTCTGCGTGACACGACCGATATGCGCATTACGGCTATTTTGGGTAAAAAGGATGACATTAACACATCCATAGAGAGATGCTATCAGGATATCTCCTCTCACGATGAAGCCTCCAGTTTAGTAGAGTCTATGGAAGAGGAGGTGGAGTTTGTAAAAGAGAAAGATGACGACGACAGCGCTGAAGACGCGGCTGCCGCCGGCGCGGAACTCGGTATAATCAAGCTTGTAAACATACTCATAACAAACGCCATACGCGACCGCGCCAGCGACATACACATTGAACCTCAGGATAAAGAGCTCCTTGTGCGCTACCGTATAGACGGCGATATGCGCAGGGTTATGTCGCCGCCCAAGCGTTCGCACCACGCTATTGTAGCGCGTATAAAGATTTTATCTGAACTGAACATTGCAGAACGAAGAGTGCCGCAGGACGGGCGCATGGCGATAAAGATAGGCAAGCGTGAGGTTGACATCCGCGTATCTATACTGCCTACTATTTTTGGAGAGAAAGCGGTATTGCGTATTCTTGACAAAGAGGCATTTGAAAAAAGTACGTCTAATCTTGGTTTCACACCGCATGATGAGAAAATCTTCCGCGCTCAAATCGCTAAGCCTTATGGGATGATTATAGTAACCGGGCCTACGGGAAGCGGAAAATCGACAACGCTTTACAGCGCTTTGCAATTAGTTAAGAATGTTACAAGAAACGTTATAACTGTGGAAGATCCGGTTGAATTCCACATGGACGGTATCAATCAGGTTCATGTAAACACAAAGACAGGGTTGACATTCGCAACCGCGCTCAGATCAATTTTGAGACAGGACCCCGACGTTATTCTCATTGGTGAAATACGTGACGGCGAAACCGCGGACATCGCTATAAAAATGGCGCTTACGGGTCACCTTGTTTTTTCTACTCTGCACACAAACGACGCGGCAAGCTCGATAGCCCGTTTTACGGATATAGGCATACCTCCCCTGCTTTTGGGGTCATCTTTAAATTTGGTAATAGCGCAGAGACTTGTACGCAGAATTTGTACAAAATGCAGAACAGAATACGCTCCCGATCCGGAACTCCTGCATAATATAGGGTTAGATCCGGTAAACGTTCCGCACCTCTACAGAGGCAGCGGCTGCGTAACCTGCAACGGTACGGGATTCCGCGGACGCATAGCGATATTTGAGATGCTTGAAATTTCAAAAGAGATCCGCAAGCTCATTCTCAAAGGGGCTTCTACGCTTGATATTCAGGAGCAGGCGGAGAGAGAAGGGATGAAAACGCTGAGGAAATCGGGGTTGGAACTCGCAGTAAACGGTACTACTACTATTGAGCAGGTTATTGCGGCTACTATTGAGATTTGAGGTTGAGTCCTTATGAGATTGTTGGGTGGTAAATTTATACTATGAATTATGATGAACTTCTCACAAGATTAGCAGCGCAAGGGGCCTCCGACATTCACTTTAAAGTGGGGCGGACGCCTTTGGTGCGTATTAACGGGCATCTTAACCAGTTGGATGGTGCGCCTCTTATGCCCGACGATACGGAGAGTATGGCGCGGCATTTTTTGGTTCCCGCGCTTTTTGACAGGTTCATGCGCTCCTCTGAGGCCGATACCTCCTACTCAATAAAGGATGTCGGACGTTTTAGGGTTAATGTCTTTCGTCAGCGCGGCAGCGTTTCGCTTGTTTTGCGTATTATACCAATTAAGATTCCTACTATGCAGGAGCTTGGTCTTCCGCCTGTTATAGAAAAATTTATAGACGTTCAGCGCGGACTTATTCTTGTAACCGGAGCCACAGGAAGCGGAAAGTCATCTACATTGGCGTCAATAGTCGACGGCATAAATGAACGCCACTCTTCGCACATCGTAACAATTGAGGATCCTATAGAGTTTCTGCACCGTGACAAGCGCAGTTCTATTAATCAGCGCGAGGTAGGCATAGATACACATGATTTTTCCACCGCGTTTATATCATCGCTTAGGCAGGATCCGGACGTGATATTGGTGGGTGAGCTGCGGGATACCACAACAATGGAGACAGCCTTGCGGGCGGCGGAGACGGGACATTTGGTGTTGTCTACCCTGCATACGAGTGACGCCAAAGAGACTATTAACAGAATTGTTGATTTTTTCCCAACGCATCAGCAAAAACAGATACGCATACAGTTAGCTACAACTCTGCAGGCTGTAGTATCGCAGCGGCTTATACCCAGAGCAACCGGCAGCGGACGTGTTTTAGCTTGTGAAGTAATGATCGTAAACGCGGCCATAAGAGACTATATGTTAGACCCCAATAAAATATCTGAGATAAAACCAAACATGGAAAAAGGAAGAGACCAGTACGGCTCTCAAACCTTTGACCAGGCGCTCTTTGACCTCATAAGAAAAGGGCTGATAAGCGAAGCCGACGCTTTGACACACGCGACAAGCTCCAATGACCTGAAAATTAAACTCATGCAGATGTGAGGAGGCGGCGTAATGAACCGCTGCTTAGTACGTTTGCTTGTTGCTGTTTTACTGCTTGCTTTATCCGGCGAAGCTAAGACCCGCAATTATCGTTATAATGACTCTAAGGACAGAAGAGACGGTAATTACGAAAGAATAAAGCGGCGGCCTTCCGCGCAGGAGATTGAAAGGACGTTTCGGCCTTATCTTGAGGAGAGAATCAAAAGCAGAGAGGGAGGCAGACGGTCTGAACGGTCTCTTGATTTTGACTCCCCCGCAAAAAACGACTATTACGCTCTGATGCGGTATTGGGACGAGCTGAGTATTGAATTCCGCGCGCTTTACAAAGAAGCTACTAATATTTCACGATATAAAGATTACGACTACTTTATATCGCCAAAGGGTAAATTTAAGATACTGTATACCACAAGCGGCACAGACAGTGTAGATATCACAGATAAATTCAGTTATGGAAGCGGACAGCAATGGAACGAGCGCAGTTCCATTCCAAACGGAGTTCCCGATTATATTGACGAAGCGGCGTTCGCTCTTGACAGCGCGTATACAATGATGGTTGAGCGGTTCGGTTTTAATAAGCCGTTAAGCGCGCCGGATCCCAACGGTAATACCGACTACTACACAGTAGTGATCGCCAGACAGGCGCGGGGATATTATGGAATTACACAGCTTGGAGACAGAGACTCAGACCGCGGTTTTAAAAGCCACATAGAGATTAACAGCGACTGGTCTGGCCGTGAATGGGCTGATCTTGGTTATAACGAACGGCCGCTTGACGCGCTGAGAGTAACCTGCGCGCACGAACTTTTCCACGCTATACAATACGCAATAAGCTGGAATGTACAGCACAATGTTTATCTTGATGATTTTTCGTTAGGCTGGACGGAGGGCGGCGCCGTACTTATGGAAGATATAGCGTTCCCTGAAGTAAAGGATTACATTCAGTATGTAAATGATTTTTTTGATGATCCGGCAGACATAGAACTGCTTGGTAATGATGACTGGTATCTTAACGGTATAATATTCAAATATCTATATGAAAAAACATATTCGGTTGACAGCATCGGATTTATAAAAACAATCTATGATAAAAATTCCGCTCAGAGAAAAAACTTTCATGAAAATATTGAAGAGGTCTCCCAAAGCGAAGCGAAAAAAACATGGGCGCAGCTGCTTAACAGTTTTCACGCCGAGAGTTACTTTACCGGAAACAGAGCCCGTCCGCAAACGTTTGTAGCCGACTCGAAACTTATGAGTAACTGGAGGATACCGGCGCCGGCGCAGGATTCAACGGTAAGAACGGTAAAACCGTATTCCACGAATTTCCTTTTGTATGAACCGCTGCCGCATCATCCTGATACTCTTATACTTCATTTGAAAGGGACGACAGGGGCAGGAGGGGCGTCAAGAGCGGTGTGGGCAGCGAGTGTGCTTGTGATGGAGCAGAACGGCGGCGTGAATATTGTGCCGGCGCAGTTAGATGGATCCGGCGAGGGCAGCTTTGTGCTTGCGGATTGGAAGAATAGAGCCGGCGCTCTTCTTGTTGTTACCAACGCGAACCGTTCATCTCAAAGAATTACAGTTAATCTCAGAAGCGCTCCGCTCAGCGTTTACCCTAATGTCATAAGCCTCAAATCAGGCAAGCCTGTCCGCATAACCGGCGGCAACATTTCTGATGTAAAGATATACGCAATTAACGGACGGCTTGTGAATCAGCGGAACGGTACAGGCCGGACGCAGTTTATACAAGACGGAGACGCGCTTGAGTGGAAGCCGCTTAGCAGCGGTAAAGGACGTTTAGCGCCCGGAGTATATTTTGTAACGGTATCATATTCAGACCCGGTCACTCTCAAAAAGAGCGTGCATAAACGCAAAATTATGATAACACCTTGAAGACAGTGCTCAGTTTTCAGTGCTCAGTGCTCAGTTTTCGGAATCAGGAATCTGTCTTTTAACTGTGCACTGTGCACTAAGCACTGAGCACTGTTGTATTTACCGCCGATATTATTACAAATGCCTGTATGCCTTCGCCTTGTCCAAAAGCTGTTAGCCCTTCGCCTGTTGTTGCTGTTAGTCCTATATTGTTTTGGGAAAGGGACAAAAGGGACGCTAGGGACTCTTTTATTTTAGGGATATGGTTGGAGAGATGGGGGGTTTTTGCTTCAATGGATATTGAAACGTGAGTTAATGACCAACTGCCGAGAGTTTCCAGCGCTTTTTGTAAATATACCCGGCTGTCGGTTATACCTTGTTTGAGGCAGAGATCGTCGCTGATTTTACCTAGTATGTTTACTCCAGTTATGCCGGAAACCGCGTTTGTAACCGCGTGAAGAATTACGTCCGCGTCGCTGTTGCCGCTAAGTCCGGGGGCGTTTGGGATGGTTACTCCGCCAAGTATAAGCGGTTTTTGTGAGCTTTGGGGCTCGAAACGGTGTGAATCTTGACCTATTGCTGAAATGAACATTTTTTTACCACCTCTGCCATTGCCGGATAATCCGGTAAATTTTCAAAAATTTTTGATAATCTTTGTAACGCTATTGGGATAAACTGTTTGTAATGCGGTTTTCCCTTATTAAGGGAGAGATTCCCATAAGCTCCCAAAGCTTGCATTAACCGCTGAGCCGCGCATAAATAAAAATTGTTTTTTTCAGCAGGATTATTATTTTTACCGAGATAATAATCAAGCAGATTATTGACGGCAGCGTCATTGAGCTGATTTATATAAGGATCAAAAAGGAGTGACGCCGCGTCATAGTGCGGCGAGCCGAGACGCGCTCCCTGAAAGTCTACAAAACGTATTTTTCCATTGTGGATTAAGATGTTTTCTGACTGAAAATCGCGGTGGATAAAAGTTTTATGAAAACTGCCGGCAGCGGACGCCATTTTTATACGCTCTGAATCCCATTGAGCTGTTAGGAGATTTTTTTTATTAAAGCAACCGCTTACGCAGTGCTCAGCAAAATAACCGCTCTCCCACAAGAACATCTCTTTGTCCATAGATCTTGAAGTGATTACGCAGCTTGTGCTTATGTCAAGCCGCTGCCACGCGCGCAAGGCGTCAATTACCTCTTTGTACATTTTTTCGATGATGGGGATATTTGCCGAGTTGTTAACGCAAAACTGTTTTAGTGTAACCGCTCCCAAGTCTTCTTCTAGGATAAGTCCGCTTTTAGGGTCGCTTGCGTAAATACGCGGTAAAAATGGTACTGTGGAAGAGAGTTCGGATTCTATTCCAAGAAAACGGGGCCAGTCTTCGTCTGAGCTGTCCCATTCCATTAAGATGTATGAATTTTCTGGGAAATTTAAAGTACTTGAAGGAGTCAAACGACAAAAACGACGGGCGGAGGCGGCTTGGCCTGCGAGTTCCGCTTTCCAATTGGAAATGTTGAAATTTGGGAGGGCTGAGCTGATAAAAGCTATTTGTGCCGGTGTTAATTCCATAGATCAATCCCGCCATTTTTTACAGAGGATTCAATTTGGGAAAGTGTTTCGTGAGTGCCTATATCCATCCACCATGACGCGGACGCCTGCGGTACGATTATATTGGGAACATCTCCGGCTGCCGCTGCTCTCTGCCAGATTGGGATTACTGAAAAGTCGTCGCTGTTGACATAGTTTAAAAATTCGCGTTTGTAAAATGTTACACCTGTAAACTGCGCTTCATTAGCTTGCGGATAAGAACTTTTTTGCGAGCTGACTCCCAAAAAATCATTGCTTCCGCTGTCATACAAAACTGTTCCCTCTGATTTTACCGGTACCGAAACAAGAGAACAGATTCGTCCTGAATTCATAAATCTCGTTGATAAATCAACAATGTCAAATTTATGCAAAATATCCACATTGGCAACAAGAAACGCGTCATCGCCGCTCAAAAACTCTCTGGCGAAATCAAGCGCGCCGCCGGTACCTCTTATTTTTTCACTCTCATAAAAGAGCTGAAACGGTACAGATGATTTTTGTTGAAACTGCTCCATCTGTTCATGCAGATAATGAGAGTTAACGCCAATTGCTGAAAATATGCCGGATTTATGCAATCTGCGCAGATTGTGCGATAGAAGCGGTTCTCCGCAAACTGGGACTAATGCTTTGGGAATAGTGTCGGTGATTGGTTTGAGACGTGTTCCAAAGCCTGCCGCGAGTATAAAACCTATCATTGTTATTTATTCCTTGAAAGTCAAAGTCAAAGTCAAAAGATAATACAAGGGGGGAAGTCTCCCCCACGCTCCAACCAAAAATTGGCTTTGCCAATTTTTGTTTTCCGCTACCCCCTCTGCGGGGACACCCCGCAACGCCCCGCCACATAATCACCCCCAACCCCCTCAAGGGGGCTAAACACAAGAAAAGTCAAAATCATTCGGGGTAATGCGCTATCGTACTAAACGATTCATCCCACATACCATAATCTTTCTCCCATTGTGCCCGTATCTCTCCTGCGCTCACCCCTGCCAGCAGCGCTTCGCGCATAGTAGTATCGCCCGCCAGTATGTCAAATGGCATTTTATCGTACTCATATTCGTAGGGCGGGTCTTTAAACTTGAACACGTCACCGTATAATTTTATGAGGGCAGATAAGAGCGCGGCTGTCGTTTGTACTGGACGGAACCGTTTTGGATCGGTCACATGAATTTGAATTCCGCCGCAGAACTCCCCCGCCCACTTATGGAATGTGGGGATAAAGTTGTGTTCTCGAAAGATGCAGCCTGGCAGATTATCATTATGTAAAACGCTGATAACATCTGACGCGTTGATAAAGGGTGCGCCGAAAAGTTCAAACGGGCGTGTTGTTCCGCGTCCTTCGGAGATATTTGTCGCTTCAAGAAGAACTTGTCCGGGATATACAATCGCTGTATCTAAAGCAGGCATATTCGGCGAAGGCAATATCCAGGGTAAACCGGTATCGCTCCAGATTGAACCGCGCTGCCATTTGTCCATCCATACGATATTTAAATCTGAATCGTTGACATAATGTTTTTTGATGAAAAGAGCCATCTCCCCCATTGTCATACGGTGACAGAGAGGTATAGACGCTCCGCCGACAAATGAGAAAAAATCCCGCGAAAGCATAGGGCCGTCAACGCCGACAGCTCCGATTGGGTTTGGTCTGTCAAGAACCCATACCGCAATCCCATTTTCTACACACGCTTCCATGCAGTGCTTAAGAGTCCAAACGTAAGTGTAAGGACGCGCGCCTACATCCTGAACGTCAAATATGAGCGCGTCAATCCCATCAAGCATGGAAGCCGTCGGCTTACGATGTTCGCCGTAAAGACTATACACAGGAACCGCGAGCTGCGGGTGGACGCTTCCCTCCCACTCTATCATGTTATCCTGAGTCTGGCCGAAGAGTCCGTGCTGAGGGCCGAAAATTGTTGATAGTTTACAGTAACTGCTATTCGCTAAAATATCAATTATATGCTTGTATGAGGAGCTTATAGAAGCGGCGTGACAGACAACGCCGACCCGTTTACCCTTTAGCTTTTCAGGGAAATTCGTGATAAGAAGATCAAGCCCGAATTTAGTCATTATTCATTACCTTTTGGGTTATGTTTTATATAAAAATACAATAATTACAACTAACTCTATACAGAATTCTCAACTTATTATCTTGATGCTGTCAATTGAATACTCACCCGCTGTTCCATTGTCTCATTTAAATGATAAAATATTTTGACTTCATAGCAATACTAATATACAATTATATCATAACAAAATATACGTTATGCTTTATTCACGATTTCATTTTCGACATTGTTGTTATCAATATTAATTTCATAGTGTAAATAAGATGTTATGATTTGGTGTTGAATCACCCAAAACAAAGGGATAAAAAATATGAAAAAGCTAGCATTTTTATTGTTAGGAGTTTTTTTTGTATTTTCGCTTTCATACGGTAACAGCAATCGTGTTGATGCCGTCGGAAGAGATGCTAACGTTATTGAAGACCCCACGCAGGAAGAGTTAGATGATTTGGCAGATTTGATGAACTGGCTTAATCAATTTCCTGTTGTTACAATTGATACTAATGAAATTATATTCCCCAGTGGACGAAGGTGGAATGAGGTTAGTGATGATTTAGAACCATTTCGAGGATCACCCAAAACAAAGGAATAAAAAATATGAAACAGTTATTATACTTATTGTATATCGCTTTTTTTGTAGTTTCGCTTTCATACGGTAGTAGCAACAGCAATCGTGTTGATGTCGGCGGAAAAGATGCTAACGTTATTGAAGACCCCACGCAGGAAGAGTTAGATGATTTGGCAGATTTGATGAACTGGCTTAATCAATTTCCTGTTGTTACAATTGATACCAATGAGATTAGATTGCCAAGTGGACGAATGTGGAATGAAGTTAACTCAAAGGAGATTATAGAACAATTTCAAAGATCATCTCAAAAAAAAGAAGATTCACCTAAAACTAAAGAATAGGATAAAACCATGAAAACGTTAGTATTTTTATTGTTAGGAGCTTTTTTTGTGATTTCACTTTCATGTGGTGGTAACGAGATTGAACGCACCGTTCCAAAACATCCTCGAAATCCTGTCATTGATGAAAACTGGATAAAAAACCCTTATGGTTTATCTAAAGAAGAACAGGAAGAGTGGGAAGATTTGAGAGAATTGATGGAATGGCTTGATCAATTTCCTGTTGTTAAGATTGATACTAATGCGATCAAGTTGCCTAGTGGACGGATGTGGAATGAAGTTAATTCAAAGGAGATTATAGAGCAATTTCAAAGATTATCCAAAGTAAAAGTGCATCCATCTCCTAATAATGTTGATATGAAAGATGCAATAGTAAAGGATATAACAAGAGAGGCAGAACTTCTAACCGAAAGAACCAATTTCATAAAAGTCGCCGGCACAAGCAGAAACGAACCTGCTCAACCCCACGGCTTAGCCTATGTTTTTGGTTCAAAAGATATAGTCAGCAGAAACCGTTGGACTTCGCCCACTACGCGTCTTTCGCCTTGCCCAGAGTTCTTGTACGGTTTAGATTGTTCCGGTTATATCTATCAAGCTTTTAGACGCGCCGGCCTTACTACTTTCCCCTCTGGTAATGCAAATCATCAACGTCAAACATCTACTATTGAAGATGCCATAAAATCAAAATATCCGAATTTAAAAATTAAGGTTGAAGACCTGGACCGTCTTCCTGTTGACAGCTTGGATGTTGGAGATATTGTTTACTTCAAAAGGGCAGATGGAACGGCTTATCATATAGGAATGATTGTTTCAGATAGTCGCTTAGCGCATAGTGCCGGTCATCCTGATAGCTGCAGTAGTAATATGGGACCAATCAGCGGTCCGTTAATTAAGAATATTGAAAGCACTCGTGGTTGGCTGGGCAGCAACAGAAGTAATTACGGCGTTGTAAGAATTATCCCGGAAGAAGAAAAAGAAGAAGAAATTTGGACATTATACATACGGGTATGTATCATTGGTTGTCTTTCGCAAAATACAGAATTTTCATTCGTTTCAACAGAAGACTTTGAAAAACAAATAACAGTTATTTCTGTTGATATCAATAATAGACCCCATCCTTTCGTTTTTAGAATGAAATATTATGGAGGTACAAGAAGATTAGAATACACGGTATCTTATGGTGAAATGACCACTCCTGTTAGTAGTTTTGTGTTAGTTCAGGACAATTCACTATATAGTTATTTAGATGGAATTACAAATATAGAAGGTACTCATCCTCCTCTTTTTGTGTCAATAGACTGGGATGAGTATTGAATGATATTTCAACCATACATGAATTATAATCCGTAAATGATGAACATCCGTACAAAAGCTCTCTAACTTATTGTTGGAGAGTTCTTTTATATGCACAATTTTTGCTCAAATAATCTCTTGCATTCAAAAACGGCATTAAATATTTTATGAATCTGTTGAAATTAATCTTTAAAGATATGGAAGCAGGTGATTTACGCATGAATGGTATCGTTGTACGGGATGATGAGGCTTTTGAAAAAGCGCTGCGCCGCTTCAGCAAGACTTGCGAACGCGCGGGCATTCTTTCAGACCTTAAGAAATACAGACACTACGAAAAGCCCTCCGAAGAGAAAAAGAGGCGCCTTAACTCCTCCAAACGCAAGCGCATCCGTGAGGAAAAGCGCATGACATGGAGAAGCGAGAAATAGTATATTAGGTAAAGACTCGCACTAAGGTGCGGGTCTTTTTTTGTAAATCCGCAATTTTGGTAAAATAATGTTTTTAAGAGTTATAATTACCGTAATTTTAATAACCGTAATCACAAGCTGCAAAGCCCCTCATAAAGAAGATTCCGCACAGTACATCCTCACAGATGAAAATGTTGTTACTCTTGAGGAAATAATCTTAAAAGAGAGAGATACCGCCGTCGTTTTACTAGACTCCATCCGCATAGGTGAGGGGCCGTTTAATGTGATGGAGCGATTGAAGATTGATAGAAAAGTACGGCAAAAAATTCTTTACGCGTTAGCTAATGAAGCTGATCTCACGACACTTAGACTTGGAGAAAAATTCGGCGCCGTTTACAACAGCGACACATCACAAATTCTGGAATTTATATATTTTCAAGACATAATAACCACTCACAGAATAAAACTTATATATGAAAACGGTAAAGTAGAAACAGAGCATATTTTAGATGAAAAACCGCATAAAATACGCCACAGGCTTATTAAAGATACGCTCTACTCCCCCACTCTTGACGCTCAGTTTAGAGAGATGGGACTTCCCGTACTGATTGCGCAAACCGCCATGAATGTTCTTGAGTGTAAAATTTCATTCAGAACAGACGCGCGCATCGGCGACCGGTTTGAACTTTTAGTACAGGAAACTGTTTATGAAGATACCATAAACGGTGAAACAGTTGAGCAGATACTGCCGGGAAGAGCCGAAGTGCTTTTTGTCTCATACTCAGGTGAAAGGGTAAAAACGCACAGAGGGTATAAGTTTTTTGACGGCGATAAAAGCTCTCACAACGCGCACTACACAGAAGACGGTGAGGCGCTGATTTATTCTGGCCTGCGGTATCCGCTTGACAGAATACATATAACGTCATCTTATGGTTACAGAAGGCATCCTGTAACCGGCAGCAGATCCATGCACCACGGAGTAGATTACCGCGCAAACACAGGAACGCTTGTTTACGCTGTCGCGGAGGGCAAAGTTGTAAAATCAACTTATGATGATATGTCGGGACACTACATCGCAATCAGACACAAAGACAATACTGCCTCATATTATCTGCACCTGAGCAAAAGAAGCGTTGGTGTCGGCACGCATGTAAAAGCGCGGCAGGTTATAGGCCAAAGCGGAAATACCGGAGCGTCAAGCGGCCCGCATCTGCATTTTGGATTTAAACAGCCAAACGGCAAGTGGATGAATCCTCTTAGTAAACGAATGATAGCAACCCCAAAACTAAGCGGTGAAAAGTTAGAAAAATTAAAAATACAGATTGAGGAGATCAGGCGGATTTATAGTGAGTTGGATATATGATTATAAACCACCCCGCCCGCAAAAAAACGCGGGCACCCCTCCATAGGAGGGGAACTTCAAGAATCCCCATCTGAGCACTGATCACTGAGCACTGATCACTGAGCACTGACCACTGAGCTCTGATCACTGATCACCGCCTCCTAGGCAAAGGTCTTCTGTAAATCAAATACTTTGTAAACGCGTATTTTAATTTGCTTCTTATAGATTCCAACAGAAAACGTCCGCCGCAGAATTGATATGTGGGATCGAAATAGCAGTTTATGTGACATCCCTCACAGAATGAGTATTTTCCCTCTTTGTTTATAGATTCGCGGCGGCTTTCTGAACGTAAGAGTTTTTGAAGATTTCCATTAATAGCTTGTGTATTACATCGGTGATGATAACATGGGAGAGCGAGACAGTTATCAGGGAGTATGACTACAGTTGAACTGACCGCGCGGCAGAGCGAATCACGTATGCGGTTGCCGCCCTTATCACGTAAAAGCAGATGCGCGCGGTTCAAATATACGCCTTTTCTTTTGGAAAACGAGAGCGCTTTTTGATGTACTGCTAAATTAAGTCTGTCTGCCCCCCGCAGATCAAATACAGGGTCTAAAATCAGAATTAATTTTTTATTTCGCGCAAGTTCCCAAACCCCTTCTATCGCGTCTATGTTCTCAGGTGTGTAGGTGAATAGAAGGTCAGGGTATAATTTGTTTTTTATCGCTATATCGATACTATTAATGACGTGCTGATACGAAGCGCAGCCTCTGATCTTGTCATGCAGCTGCGCGGTGTCTGCATCGATACTGAAATGAAGCAGATCAATAAGCCCCCTAAGCTCACTCACACGCTCTTTAAAAAGCATCGCATTAGTTGTGACTGATGTGATAAACCCTAATTTTTTTGCTTCTTTGAGAAAATCTGGAAGATGGGGATGCAAAAGCGGTTCTCCCCCTGTAAAGTCAACAAATGAACACCCCGCAATCCGTGCATGGCGCAGATTGTCAATTACATCTTTTAACCGCGCGTCAACTTTTGGCGTCTGCTGCCATATAGTACAGAAGCCGCAGCGCGCGTTGCAGCGGTTTGTTATGTAATAATGTAATAGGATGGGTTTTTTAATTTTTATCATCTATAATTTTCTATTTTTCCATACGATTTTTGATCTGATTATGAGAGCCGCTCCAAAAATTACCGTTTCTGTCATCATAAAAATATAATAGAGCGGATACATTAACTTTGAAGCTGATGATCTGTTTTTGCTAAATGATATTGTGAGAAAAATCCATGTTAGAAAAAAATTAGCTGTGCTTAACGCTGTTATACTATTTGGTGTAATATTGAGTACGGATAACAAAAAAAGGACATTTTGGACAAAAAGGAGTACTCCGGCCGCGAAGAGTCCGCATCCAGGATGTAATCCGCCCGCCGCCCAGCGCATCATTTGATTGAAGAACTGTCTTTTTGACCGCGCCGGATGAGTGAGCGCCGTTATGTAAAAAGGTTCCTGCGCTTTTGTTTTTAAGCCGTTTTTTTTGAAAAGCTTTAACAGCGCCCGATCTTCAACAATACTGTACCCAATCTCGTTTTGGCCGCCGCATTTTTCATAATGTTCTTTTGTCACAAGCAGATTATTTCCCATGCAAGAACCGGTGAGGTTAAGTTTTGAAAACGTGTACGCATAGCAAAAGAGGAGCTCCAACTGAAAAGATTCAAGCGCGGCAAAAAGTCCTTTGCTTTCGCTGCTTATGGCGGTATGACCAAATATAAGAGACGCACCGCTTTTAAGATGATCATTTACAAGTGATTCTATCCACTGAGGTTTTAGTATCATATCCGCGTCTGTGAACGCGATGAGAGGATATGCAGCCGTCTCAATACCAATATGAAGAGCCTGCTGTTTGCTTGTGAGAGCGCTGTGAGGATTTTTTAAATCAACTAATTTAATTGGAAAAGCTCTATTTTCATTGTCGTTTTGATATGCGGTGATAATATGAGAACCATTATCGTCACTATGATCATTAACAAAAATTACTTCAAACCTCCCTGCGTATTGTTGACTCTCAATAGAACGCAAAAGCGTTTTCAAGTTGTGTTCTTCGTTTCTAAAAGGTATAACAATAGATACGCCGGGAAGCTCTGTATAAGGTTCAATATGCTTAACAGTACGCTCTTTTTTAAAGAGCGAAGCAATAAACAAAAGTGTTACAAGGGCGTACATCCCCAATAACGTTACAAATATGTATTGAATGATAGTGATTGCCATTTAATTGAAAATAAATTAATCCATAAATAATAATGCAGAATGTAGTAGATAGATGTTATTTTAGTTATCAGTGGTCAGTGCTCAGTGGTCAGTTTTCGGAGTCCGAAATCTGTCTTTTAACTGAACACTGAACACTGAGCACTGAGCACTGAGCACTGAGCACTGAAAAAGGAATATAGATGTTCTATCGTACGATCATCATAAAAATATCAATAATACTGACCCTGACACATAGCGCGTTTGCGGATTCGCTGACTGTTTCTGAAACGCGGGCTGTACCGCAAACTACCGCGGCGGCTTCCGCTGCTGCCGATGATACGCTTTTGCTTCTTAAAAACATGCGCAGCCCTGTTCACAGACAGCCGCCCATAGACAGTACTCTGCTTTTCAATCCATTTTACAAAAATTCATCGATGATATTCCGCAGTGACGGCGTGAGCGCTTCGGAAATTCTCAGATATAACGCGTTTGGCGTATACGTACCCTTTACGCTGTCAGGCAGTTTCAACCGAGTTTTGCCATTTGGCAACACCGCGCCTTTGGGGTATTTGTCATCATCATCCGCGCCGCTCTCTTTAAAATTTTCAAGATTTGCCGGCAGTGATCATCACTTTAGTACGCTGAGCAGCGATTTTACTTTTGGTACCGCCTCGCGTCTTTTTTATGAACCGCATCCGCACAGGCTTGCGGTACCGGAAACTGTTATTTTCTGGGAGAACGGCGTTTTTGATGAAAATACTTTTAATTTGCGCTTCAGCCGGCCGTTAAGTCCGAATCTTATGATCAGCGCGTTTTCAAATTACCGTTATTTCAGCGGCAAGCGGTTCAGCCATGAACGCAGCGGCGTTTTAGATCTTTATCACCCGCTTGCGTCCGATACGTCGATTATTATGAACCGCGGTTATAACCCGCTTGTGGATGAACTCAATATGGGCGGCGCGTTTCTGTGGATAAACGATGATGAATCAAAGTGGCGCGCAGGGTTTTCATACAGTAATTTCAACAATGAATACGCTCTTGACAGTACAGCGGAATCTATAGACAGGCTCCATTGGGCGCTTCTTGAGCGTGAGATTTACAGAAGCGGCGTCTCGCTGCTTGATAAAAAAATCGGTCCATTAACTACAAATTTCAAAGCCGCATTCGAAAGCGAATCTTATGAGTCATCATACGAGCCAGATACGAGTTACGCCACAGGTAAGGCTCAATCACTGAGTATTACGGGCGGTGCCGATATAGCTATGGATTTGGGGGAACGAAACCGCGTCGGCTTTACAATTGAAAGCGGCGTTATTACGCGGGAATTTTTTGACGGCAGAGAAGAGCGTTTTATTGAGAATACCCCGCAGCTTGTTTACAGCTTAAAATTACCTTTTTCTATTGTAAACTCAGAAATTAATCTGAGCGGCGGGACGATAATGCTCTCTTACGATGACACTACCCGTATTACTCCGAAATATAAAGCCGCCGCGCAGTTCTCCATAGATAACGCCCGTCTGACCCTGTTTGCCAAAACTGACGGTATTGTGGTTTATCCCGATTATAACTATTATTCCGATTACGGATATATGTTTTTCAGACCCTTTTGTGATGATTACGTGATGTTTGGCGGTGATGTTTTTTTACAGGCAGATTATGGCGGGATACTGCTTGGATATCAGAATGTTTCAGGAATAAACCCATTTACAGTGAACATGACATGGCCTATGGGCAGAGCGCCTTACCTTCAGCCAAGCCACACGTTTATTATTGCTCCCGGTACTTCGCGGATGAAAGGTTTTTCTCTTTTATCAAGAGCTATGATAAGCGATTCAAGACCATATATCAAAGCATCGGGAAACCTCTCGTATGTCAGACAGCCAAGAGGAATGTTTCATTTTTTTGAAGCCGCGCTCGGAATGGATTACTGGAGCGGGCGTGATCCTGTTGTTTTTGCGGGATTTGATGAGTGGAACAGGCCGATTTATGATCTTAATCTAAAGCTTGCGACCCACATACGCTCATTCAGGCTTTTTTACAAAATGGATAATATGCTTAATATGCGCCAGGCTTATGTACCTGGATACTTTTCGCCAGGTTTGACATTTCGATGGGGTGTTAACTGGTTTATTCAGCGGTGAATTAAAAACTTGTGCCTTATCGTCTCGCCGTTATGACGCATTGTTAAGAAGTAAACACCTGGAACGGCTCTTTTGCCGTTAATTTTGTAGTCCCAAAGAAAATCTACACTTCCATCAGGCCGGATCGGCAGTTTTTCATTCCGAAGTATTTTACCATTTAGGCTAACTATAGTCACTGCTGCCAAAGCCTTGCTGTTTTGCGGCGGATGGAAGTAATACCGCCCTTTCAAAATGTTATCTTTTTTGACAACGCTTGGGAGTACTTTCTGTCCGTCAACGTTAAGCGCGAGGCTTTGAGCAAATGGGAGGGAATTTACTTTAATCGAATCAATTTCCTCTCCTCTGAAAAGCACTCTCATGCTTAAAGGCAGCTCAGCGGATGAAAGCTTTGCGACTATTACACCTGATTCATTTGTTGTATAGGCCAAATAGCTGTTTACGATCTGCGCGCCATGTAATCCGTTTCCGGCTTTATCGGTAACTTTTATAAAAATTTCATCATTATCCATAATAGCAAGAAGCGTATTTGGAATTCCTCTGCCGTGCTTGTAATCAATTTCTGTCTGGCCATGCGCGAAACCGCATGAGGCGTAAAGTTTTTCTTTTACGCCGGCGGCGTCAATATGAAGACCTTTTTCTCTGTTAGCCTGTAAAATGAGAGCGCTGATACCGGCCACAATCGGCGCGCTGAACGACGTTCCGCTGTTTGTTCTGTAGCTTGCGCGGTTTGGACAATAGACATGAGGCATAGGAACCGAAAAACCTGGAGCGCACAGATCAGGCTTAAGGCGGCCGTCGAATGTCGGCCCGCTGCTGCTGAAATGTGCTATACTGCGGTTTTCGTCAACCGCACCAACAGATATTACTTCGTCAACGTCAGCAGGCGCGGATAATCTTCCGGTGATATTATTACCTGAATTTCCCGCTGAATTGACCACAATGATACCACGCGCGGCAGCGCCGGCAGCCGCTCTTGATACAATAGTCGTTTTACCGTCCATATACTCGTATGGATAATCATACTCGCCATCGTTATTATACTCAAACGGATAATCATAAGGAAAATCAGGATCATTAATATCATCATCAAAACCATATCTATAACCAAGCGAACTTGAAATAATATCCGCCCCAATCGAATCCGCCCACACTACCGCCCTCGCCCAGTTATCCTCCTCCACCCATGACTCAACTTTGTAATCCTCAGTACGGGCAGCCGCAAAATTCGCTCCCCACCCAATACCCATAAATTCCCCCGGATCATACCCCGCAACAAGCGAAAGCGTCTGCGTGCCATGACTGTCATAACCGCTGTTAGAGGTAAGAGTAACACTCGGATCGCTTACAGAGCTGCCTCCATCAACAAAATCTCTTTCAACAATGATGAGTCCGTTACCTTTAGCATACTGATAAGCTTTATGATCAAATCTAAAACCGCTGTCAAAAAACGCGAGAAGCACTCCGCTGCCAGGATTACCCATATTTTTAGCCCGCAGATACTCATGCGCTAACCGGACGTTTACCATCTCAAGGTGCCATCCGTAACTGCCATCATAATGAGATTTAGCAAGACCAACGCTTTTAATATCTTTTCTAATGTAAACGTTTACAGGTTTCATAAATTTTACAAACGGTAAAGATGCTACCTCTTTGAACGCAGAAGCATGCAGAGTAAAACTTGCCGCGTTTTCCCAGGGGAACTGATGACGCAGCTTAGCTCCGCGCGCCTCTATCTCCTTTATATAACGCCGCTCAACAGGCCGCGAACTTTCATCAAAACGAAAACCTGCCCGCTTACGCCGCTCTAAAGCGCGGGGCGACACCTCAGCGGCAATAGAGCCAGACGGCCGATCTTTGAAAAATACCCAGACATTAACCAAAGTATCTTTATCAGAAACAGCTATCAGCCTCTTACTGAGAACCGGATCAGCATAGAGCGAAGTTTTAAAGCTAATTAATAACAATAAAAAAATAATATAGCGCATATCTCCCCCATATATGTATAATTATAGTATATGCTCAATCAGCATATACTGAATTATGGCATAAATCCACACTGTGCCGCTAAGCAACCTCACGGCTCTACGTGCAGTTGCGTGCGGTGCAGTGTGGATTTATGCCATGTACCAGTATATATACTGTCTTCTTAATTTATAACCACAAGCCGTTAAGATCAGGAGTTTTTATGCACAGTGACCTCGAAGAACTCCAGGATAAAATAAAGACTATCGCAAATCTGCCGACTCTGCCTCATATAGCCTCAAAATTAATGAAGATAATCAGCTCTCCAAATACAAACGCCGATATGGTCGCGGCGCTCGTCGCGCAAGACGTCTCTCTAAGCGCCAAAGTGCTTCGCCTTGCCAACAGCGCCTTTTACGGTATACCCAAAAGCGTAAATACGCTCAAAAGCGCCGTTGTAGTGCTTGGTTTTAAGATCATCCACACTATGGTGCTGAGCTTAACAGTGTTTGATATGTTTGGAAAAAACGACAGCAAAAAAGCAATCTTTGACCGTGAGGCTTTTTGGCAGCACTCTCTTAAGTGCGGCACCACCGCAAGACTCTTAGCGCAGAAACGCAAACAAAACATGCCGTTAGATCCTGAAGAGGCGTTTTGCGCGGGACTTCTGCACGATGTGGGCAAAGTGGTAATGGAGCAGTACCTCCACACAGATTTTCACAAAGCTTTACTTTACGCAAGAGCTCACCGCATAAGCGGCTTTGAGGCTGAAAAGCATGTGCTTGGCTATACTCACAGTGATGTGGCTTTGTGGCTTACTACAAGCTGGTCTCTGCCTGACGAGATTTTACAGCCGCTTATCTATCACCATGAACCCGATTCCGCGCAAAATTGCAGCGATTCTGTTATACTCTGTCATACAGCCGATATTCTCAGCCACGCCGATGATGAATTTGACGTAAACGAACTCCTGCCTCAAATTAAAGCCGTTGGCATTACGCCGCAGGAGTTAACAGATATCATTCAAAAGATACCCGCAGAAATGGAAAAAGCGTCCGGTTTTATAAACTAATTCAAAGGAAACAACTTTATGCGCACAACTCTTTTTATTATCACTCTGACCCTAATCGCAAGCTTTACACTCACAGGCTGCACCGACAAGATACAGGCGGCTAATCAGGCGGAAAAAAACGGTGAAATTTCAAAAGCGGTTAAAACATATACCGCCGCGGTGCGCGGCGTAACTACCGCACTTAAATTCCCTAACTCTAAACAAGGTAAAGTAATTGCGCCCGCGACATGGAAAAACGAGGTTGAAAAATATCTAAACGGTATAAGCGAACGCAGCGCTAAACTGAATAACTCTATTACCGCAGCCCTTGCCGGTCTTGAGCGCTGTATGGAACTTATGGAAAATGATAACACCGCTCAAATACATCCTCCAAAGCCTTTTGAAGAGAACGCTTTCAGTGAAATGTTCAACAAAATATTTATTCCGCCGTCTGCCGGTTCAACAGAGTGGAGCAGTATTGTAAATTTTGCCAATCAAAAGAATTTTTCTGTTTTGCAAATATCTTCACCGATAAGTTACACTTATGAGGTAAACATAGTAAACCGCTCATCCTCACGCAGAATCGACTTAACACTCTTTTCTGAAAGTAAACTTCAAATTCCGCTCCCTCCCGGAGACTACTCGGTAATTGTAAAAAGCAGCGTAACTTTTCAGCAGGGACAATACTGGACGTCTGACTTTTCAATATTTTCAATAAATATACCGAAAGAGCCCTCTCTTGTAGCAATGGATTTACGAACAAAAGTGGCTCGGAGAACTTAGAACTTAGAACTGAGCACTGATATATGAACTCACTGATTACCGGAAGAGTTATAGAGGAGCAGAAAAACTACTTCATCGTATCAACCCCACGCGGTGAATTGCGTTGTACCGCAAAAGGAACTTTAAAAAAAACGCGGTTCCGCATCTGCGCCGGTGATCTTGCAGACGTCAGCATTTTAAATGAAGACAGCATGGAAGGCGTTATCTGCGAAATACATCCGCGCATTAGTTTTTTACCCCGTCCGCCTTTAGCCAATTTTTCACAAGTAATATTTATAAACTGTTTCAAGTACCCTTCACTTGACTTGGAAGCGATAGACCGCTTTCTTTTTTCAAGCGCGGCTTATAATATAAACGCTATTCTTGTTTTTAACAAAACTGATTTATTGAACAGCGAGGAATTAAGCGGACTTGCGGCAATAGAAAATGTCTACAGAAATATCGGCTATAGTACGATACGTACATCCGCTGTGAAAAAAGAGGGTATTAATGAGTTGATTGCACTGTGCAAAAACAAAATAAGCGCATTCGCAGGTCTCTCAGGCGTAGGCAAATCAACCCTTTTATCTCTTATTTTTCCCGATAAAGAGTTTAGAACAAAAAAAGTATCAGGAACAAACGGCAGAGGCACTCACACCACTACAAATATTAATCTGCTCTCTCTTCATAATAATTCTTTTTTGGCAGACACGCCCGGATTCGCTTTTGTTGACGTGCCCACAGTAGAACAGGAAACTGTTGCGTCACACTTCCCTGAAATTGAAAAATTAGTCGGCGAATGTCAGTTCAATAACTGCGTACATGACGCGGAACCCGGATGTAAAGTACGCGAACTTGTAGAAAAAAATGAAATCGCTCCTTGGCGCCTTGAGCATTATCTTAAGCTCTATTATGAGATGGCGGAGCGCAGGAAGAAGAGAAGAGGTTGATAGAGTTGTTTCTTCTCAATTACCGCCGATAAAGCCGAGTGAATATTGGAGATAGCGGTACAGTACCCAATTGCTTGGTACAGGATCGTTTGTTATTGAGCCAACAAAAAGACATAAGCCGACAAATATGCTTATTGTAAGCAATACGTATGTAATTTTTATACGATTTTTGTTTAGGCTACTGTTTGTTTGAGCTTGATCATTACTGCTATTACACCAATACCAAGCACAAAAAAGAGATGGAATAATCATAAACAATGCGAAATCTATTATGTATCTTCCTGAATGTCCCACAAGCCATGAGTTAAGAAATATCAGAATCGCCGCGATAATTAGAAATGCTGATGATATGGTGAATGTTTGAGGCTTGATTTTAGTGAATATGCTTTTAAAGTAGAAAAATAGACATAGTACTATCGGAAAATTTATTATTCCGCTGCCCTTGTCATAGAATTGCGTAATGTTATTTTGAACTTTAAAATTTTGCGGAATCGATTCAACATATGGGAAAAAGTATGAGTAACTGTTTAGAGTGAACAGATAGGCAATGCAAGCATAAACGGTGTTAATAACTCTTCCTATCAGATTTAACTGCACATAAGCGCCTGTATTAACATTTGTCATATTATATTTAAATCCAAAATCAAGAATAGAGCCAAAACGGATATAATTATAGAAACATAAGGGTATCGCAACCATTATATAAGGCGCTAATATAAACATCACTAATTTGAGTGATCTGTGTCTCCACAGAATAACCGGAACAAACAGTGACACAAAAACTAAATTCGGACGGCAGCCAACGGCTAACGCAAAGCAGAGACACGCGAAAAAAACTTTCATGTAATTTGGTCTCTCACGCTCAACCGACTTAAACAGTAGTAAAATTCCGGCAATTACAAACATAAAACCAGCAGCTGAGACTATGGAATAAAACCGCGTGAATCTTAAAGGGCCAAACAATCCGCTCGCAAAAAACATCGTTAAAAAAGAGAGTAGATAGAATACAAAAAGAGTATTTGGCAGATATTTTTTAACTAAAAATCTCCACAACATTGCCATTAATATTATGGCAATAGCTATAAACAGGAATATTCCGGCATTATTTGATAAATACTCACCGGTAATCATTGTGTAGGGGACATAAAGGATTATTGCTGGAACAATGCCGAAATAGGAGTAATGTTTACCGTTATAATAAGCCCAATCAGACATCCAAACACCATCTCTTTTGAAACCATTAACCTCCAACCATCTCAGGTCATAAGGCCGCTCTGCAATAAGCAATAATTCCGGATTGCCATGATCTAAATATGTTCTGCCATTAATAATCGCGTCTACCAAAAATTTATTATATTGTCTGTCTGACAGATATTCTTCCTGAAAAAACTTTGAGGTTGAAGTAAACGCGCAAATACACGAATAAAGAATAACCAACGCAACTAAGCATACATATATAACATTTTGTTTTCTGTTTACAGGATCAAATTTATACTCAAAAAGAAGATACGCTGTTTTTACACGAAGCGTTTGGTTTAATAACAAAATAATTACAAAAAACAAACATGAAACAGCAAAAAGCCGCAATCCGCTAAAATAGAAAGGGATAGGTTTGTTTATAACAAACTGAGTGATTCTACCATTGAAATTGACTCCAAGTTCCAAAATCTTACCGGGCGCTTGAATAGCTATATAGTTTTCATGTGGTAAACCTTTGAAAAGTGACTTTACTGATCCGCCAGAAAATCTTTCGAGATCATACAGCACGTTTACAGACATCATATCTGTCTTATTATCAAAAACCGGCTGAACAAATAACGAAGTAACCCGCCTGTTAAGATTTTTGAAAGCTATACCGGAAAAAATCTTTGCGCTGTCTTTTCCTGTCTCAAATACAGGTTCCACCAAAGTCCCATCGGAGGTCGTAAACGTGAAATCCTCCATAGAGATCTCTACAACACTGCATTCTTCATCCGCGAAATACCTTAAATAATATTTATAGTTAAAAACCGTAGCTTCCAAAGCAAACGCAAAAAGCGCGGCAACACAGAACGCCTGTATAAACGCGTTACCGCGAAAGATGTTGAGATTGGATTTTTTTAAAAACAAAACAATTATTCCATAAATGGCAAAAAATCCCATTATTAGTCCGGCCAGGATGTTTAAGCCGCCTACAAGTAAAGAGATTGTTGATTCAGTCACTGTTTATTTTCCTAACTATCAGGCAGGTTTTACACACTTTCATCAATATAATATAGCACATAAAGGTTGTCAGCAGTACCCATATTACGCCTGGTTTGATATGTTATCCAAGCAGATATTATATTAAATATACAACAAACAATATAATCAATACAAACGATATATTATCTATTGTTCTCAAACAAAAGGTAAAAATAGTGTTGGACAGCTCCGGAATTGCGCTGCTTATAAAAACATTTGACATCATTATAATACATATTTTGGCTTTTTTTGCCGTTTTCGGAATAATTACGATTTTAATTAGAAAATCGCGGCTTAATATTTTTCGTAACAATATGTTTATACAGGCGTTCTGCATTGCCGCACTTATAGCATTCGCCCTTGAAGCTACCGTTTTCAATTTTCAGCATTATCTTAAATATTTTGCAGATGATGAGTTTCACACAATAGGAGTTTCACCTCAAGACCCCGCGGTTATTTTGACTTCCGACGGTACTTTGGCGGAATTAGTATATATTGAAAAAGACAATAATACGATTTGGGATGGGATAGTTTTTAAAAATCTTAACAGGCGAGTCACTTCGATATTTGTTCAACCGGTTTTTAATAATATTGATAAAATAGAGATGCAGATTATATGGTCTGATGAAAGAAGCACCACCGGTTTTTCCAAAACACTCTACAAAGGCTTACCTCACGAAGATCATACTGTTATACAACCGCATGGAAAAGTCTCCGAACTCAAAATTAGATTCGCCTCCGGCGGTTTTTCTCAAATTATTATAAACAAACCGGTACCGCTTTATTTCAGCGGGCTGCGGCTTATCGTTGTTTCATGTATAATTTTTGCGATGGTTTCATTCTTTAACAAAAAACTTCGCGCCAAAACAGCTTATTACCTGTTTGAATACAGATTCGACCCTGCAAACAGAAAGCAAAACCGTGTCTATGCGTTTATGGTTATTTTGTTGATTGCTTTTTTATGGCTCAGCGTTTTCGCGTTTACAAAAATACACGTGGATTTTCCGTGGCTGATTCAGCATAATAATTTTGTGGTTGATGCTATTATTGAGGGAAGAACATATTTTGACTACGGAAATCCCGAAAAATTGCTTAACGCTGAGCGTCCTTATGACGTCAATTGGCTATCGGCAAATGGTTACAAATCGGGAAGTGACTGGGTGTTAGACTGGACATATTACAAGGGGAAATTTAACAGCTATTTTGGTGTAGTTCCGGCTGTGCTTCTCTATCTCCCCTATAAACTTATCACAGGGAATTATCTGTCAAACCAAGCAGGGGTATTTTTATTTATTGCAATTGCCGTAGTTTTAATGGCAATGTTATGGAGATTTCTTGTAAAAAAATATATGCCTGACTGCCGGTTTGTGTTTTATTTACTCTCATTTTTAGTGATGTTTTTCGCAATAGGTCTGCCTGATATTGTGAGCTTCCCGTTCATTTACACAATAGTTCAGGCTGCTGCGTTTATGTTTGCAGTTGCCGGAATCTTGCTGCTGCTCAAATCTATTGACAATGTTGAAAAAATAAACCACCCGAAGCTGTTTTTTGCCTGCCTCTGTTTTGCTTTGATTGTCGGCTGCCGTCCAAGTTTGATTTTCATCTCTCTTCTTGTTCCGGCAATTTTATGGAGATACAGGTCATTAAAGCTGCTGCTGTTTATTATGGTTCCGTACATTATGATTGCGATACCTCTGTGTTGGTATAATTATATCCGCTTTGATTCTATTTTTGAGTTTGGGGTCAATTACCATGTAAGTTTAGAAAATACAGGCGCATATAATTTAATTAATCCAATCGGAAAAGCCATAAGATTGTTTATATCTTCGAGTTTGTATCTTCTTCTTCCAAACAGCTATTCGCTTCAATTTCCTTTTGTTGAGTATCTCCGAACTGTTCCAAATATTAAATTAGGTTCTTTTATTATTCCCGGAGTTGGCGGCGGAATGGTCAATTATCCGATAGTATTTTGTCTGTTTTACATGTTTAAGAATATCACCAATAAAAACAGGCCGGCCGCATTTAACCTGATGTCATTATTTTTGATGGTCGCAATTGTTTTAATATTAACGATCTCATTATTCCTCGGATTTCATGGAAGATATATATTTGATTTTGCGTTTTTCATGATACTCCCATCGTTATTTTGCGCATATTACTGGTACAGTAATCAAAATGATGTTAATATACGCAAAAATCGACTGAAAATCGTATATGCTTTAATGACTGCAAGTATATTTATTGGACTATTTCTTTTTGTAAATAATGAAAACCTTGGGTGGCGACATTTCGAACCGACGTTATATCGTTATTTAGAAAATTCTTTGGGAGTTATCAGAATTATATAGATTATGATCACATCAAACGAATCCGTACTAGTAAACAATATGGAACTTACAATTCTCATGCCCTGCCTCAACGAGGCGGAGACACTTGCTGTCTGCATCAATAAAGCGCGCTCATTTTTGACCGAGCATGATATTTATGGCGAGGTATTGATCGCCGATAATGGCAGTACAGATGGGTCCCAGACGATTGCGGTTAATCTTGGCGCAAGAGTGATTGATGTTCCCGAACGCGGCTACGGCGCAGCGCTCATTGGCGGATGTAACGCAGCTCTCGGCAAATACGTTATCATGGGAGACGCGGACGACAGCTACGATTTTACCAATCTTATGCCATACATTGAAAGGCTCCGCTTGGGAGATGATCTTGTTATGGGAAACCGCTTCAAAGGCGGTATCAAAAAGGGCGCCATGCCGCCGCTGCACCGATATTTGGGAAATCCAGTTTTATCTGGAATCGGAAGAATATTATTCAAATGTCCCATTAAAGATTTTCATTGCGGGCTTCGCGGATATAATGCCAGCCGAATGCGCGAACTTGGTTTACAAACTACAGGTATGGAGTACGCAAGTGAGATGGTAGTGCAGGCAACGATTAACGGATACAAAATTTCGGAAGTGCCGACCACACTGTCACCCGATGGACGCTCACGCCCGCCGCATCTGCGCAGTTGGCGCGACGGATGGCGGCATCTCAAATTTTTGCTCATGTACGCGCCGAATTGGCTGTTCTTCGCTCCCGGTCTGTTTTGTTTTTTTACGGGTCTGACTACATCTGCAACTCTAATCGCAGCACCGATTAAAATTGGCGGGATCACGTTCGATATCAATACTTTAATCTACATGATTGTTCTTATGATCGCAGGGATCAATATTATCTCCTGCGGCATGATCGCAAAAGTCTACGCCATAAAATCGCGCTTCATTCCCGTTACAAAGTTGGTAACAGTATACGAAAATTTCACCGCTAACAGCGGCTCGCTTATAGGAGCGTTTCTGATTCTGCTCGGTCTTGGCGGCGGCGGCAGCAGCGTTTGGCTCTGGTCTAAAAGCGCTTATGGTACACTTAATCCCCAAGAAGTATTACGCATAATACTGCCGTCGCTCGCTATGATTGTTATTGGAATTCATATAATATGCACTGCATTTCTCTTGGACATCATACGCATTAAAACACATCACATATCTAATGATTACGATAAAACACCACTAAAAAACGACGTAACAAGGCCATAATGAAAATCGTATTAGTCAATCCGCCGCCATACAAAATACAGGAAGAGTACTACGATATACCGCCATATCCGAGAACCGGACTGGCTTTTCTGGCTGCGTCCTTGCGCCAAAATAACATAGACGTATCTATTATTGATTGTAAATACGATAGAATATCGCACAAAAACGCAATAGAAGAAATATGCCGCAAGCGCCCCGATATTGTCGGCTACACAGCCTTTACTAATGAAATAATCCAGGCCGGACGATTGGCTGAATATGTTAAAAAAACGCTGCCCGCTTCCAAAGCGATAATTGGCGGTGTACATGCCACTATAATGCCAGAAAAAACTTTACAGGAATTTCAAGCGTTTGACTACGTTTGCGTTGGAGAGGGAGAAAGCACGATCATCGAATTTGTTCGATTCCTTGAAAAAAATGGAATTGACGCCAAGCCTCAATCCATAAAAGGTATCGCGTTTTTAGATGATTCCAACAAATATGTTTATAATGGCGAAAGAGAAAAAATTGGAATTGACGACAAATCTTTGGATTCCATTCCGTTGCCTGCATGGGATATGTTCCGCCCCGCATCGGAATACATTCTTCATACGCAGCGCGGATGTCCCTATAACTGTCCGTTTTGCGTAAATCCAAATGGCAGAATAGTAAGAAAAGAAAGTCCTGAAAAAGTCATCAGTCAAATAAAAGAGTTATACGAGCGGTATAATTGCAAGAAAATATTGTTTGGAGATGAGATTTTCACTCTGGACCGAAAGCGTACGATTGCTATTTGTAATTGGCTTATTGAGTCCGGACTGCATAAAAAAATTAAATGGTGGTGCGTCACACATATCAACTGTATTGACGAAGAGTTGGCTGCCATCATGAGAAAAGCCGGTTGCTACAGAGTGGGGTTGGGAATAGAATCGGGTGACCCGGAAAGATTGAAAAAGATAGGCAAAGGTACATCCGTTGAGAAAATTTTATCGGTAACATCCGGCTTAAAGCACGCACGTCTGCCCTTTGAATCATATTTTATTTTGGGTCAGCCAAATGAAACGGAAAAATCGGCAAACCAGACAGTAGATTTCGCCGTAAAAGTTAATGCCGACTATCCGGTTTTTGGAATAATGGTACCTTATCCGGGAACTGAAATTGGTAAGATGGCGGAAGCCGGCGAAGGCGGATATACGCTTTCCGCTCAAAATTGGAATGACTACAACAAACAAGTTGGCGACGCTTTGCATTTCACAGGAGTTAAACGTAAAACACTGGAACAGATTCAGTTTCAAGGTTATATAAAAGTTTTTTTGATAAATAGACGTTTCCTGAATTTTATAAAATTTTGCTGGCAATATAAAAAGGTTGGTATTGTTGTAATCAAAAAAATACTGTCAGGTTCAAAATATGATTTATCCGGCAGACGTAAAGGGCTTGAACAATGAAATTTGTAGACGTAGTACTGCAAGATTGGCGTATGTCTAAAGTACTTCGGTACATTCCATCCAACTCAAGACTGCTTGACATCGGATGTTTCAAGGGAGAACTCTTTATCCGCGCCGGCAGCCGTTTAAGCGGTGGATTGGGGATTGATCCCACATTGACAGATTCCATAAATAAGAATCCTTGCAACAATGTAACTTTAATCAAGGGAATTTTCCCAAAAGATATGCCGCAAGCAGAAAAATTTGATGTTATAACCGCTCTCGCGGTTTTTGAGCATATACCGAGTGAAGTATCGCAGGATTTTGTTGCGGCATGTTACAACCGGCTTAATCCGAATGGCTTAGTGATATTAACGGTACCATCTCCTTTTGTGGATAACATCCTGGCAGTATTGCTAAAACTGCGCTTAATAGATGGAATGAGTCTTGAGGAACATCATGGACTTTCGGTAAAAGATATACCAAACCTGTTTTATAAAAATAATTTTAATACTGAGATACACTCCAGATTTCAGTTTGGATTGAACAATCTATTTGTGTTTCGTAAAATATAGTGTATTTTATGATATTGAGAACAATATATGATACCATTTAACAAACCTTATTTAACCGGCAAAGAGACCAAATACATCGAACAAGCCGTATTATCCGGTAAAATTTCCGGAGACGGAGAGTTTTAACCGGACTCGGATTGGGAAATGATTAATGAAGTTTGTTCAAGTTGTACTAAAAATATTGAATAGGGGACTTAAAAACCGGTGAAAAACGAATTAACGCGCTACAGCTCGTTTATCAAAGAGATCAAAAACCTCGTACGTTACCATCAGTACGAGGCTATGAAGCGCGTTAATACTGAATTGATGCAGCTTTACTGGGAAATAGGCGGAGAAATTGATCGTCAACAGCGTGAGCAGGGGTGGGGAAAGTCTGTCGTTGAGGTTTTGTCGAAAGAGCTTCAAAAAGAGTTTCCGGGGGTTCAAGGATTTTCGGCTCGTAATCTTTGGCTTATGCGGAATTTTTATGTAGAATATTCACAAAACACAATTCTGCCCCCAATGGGCGCAGAAATTAACGAGTCAAAACTGCAACCGATAGTTGCAGAAATTAACAAACAAAAACTGCAGCCGATGGTTGCAGAATTAGCAAAACATCATAAAAACACAATTGTACCATCATTAGTGTCGCAAATAAGCTGGGCAAAAAATGTGGTAATAATGCAAAAATGCAAAGACTCTCTCAAACGCGAATTCTACATCAAAATGACAAAGTGCTATGGTTGGACAAAAGACGTCCTCATAAATAATATCGAAAACAAAGTATTCGAAAAACACCTGACCAATCAAACCAATTTTAATAACACTGTACCCGAAAAATACAAATATCAGGCAATACTCGCAGTCAAAGACAGTTATAACTTCGATTTCATCGGAATGAGCGTTCAGCATAGCGAATCGGAGCTTGAAGCGGGTATTATGAATAATATCCGCGCGTTCTTACTGGAAATGGGCGGCGACTTCAGCTTTATCGGCAACCAGTATCATCTTGATGTCACTGACGATGATTACTATATTGATCTGCTCCTGTTTCACAGGCGGCTGCGCTGTCTGATCGCAATTGATCTGAAAATTGGGGAATTCAAACCGGAATATGCGGGCAAAATGCAATTCTACCTCTCCGCGCTCGATGAAACCATGAAATTACCGGAAGAAAACCCGTCTATTGGAATTATAATCTGCAAAAACAAAAAACGAACAAGAGTCGAATATACGCTTAAAACAACAAATAAACCCATCGGCGTAGCCACGTACTCGTTAAGCGAAACCTTACCGGAAGAGATGCGCTCCATGCTGCCGTCGGCGGATGAGATCGCAGCAATTATTGCCGGAGGATTTAATGATTAATGGCAAGAAAATAATAGTTGTTATGCCGGTTTATAACGCGGAATTGAATTTGGAGCAAACCTGTAATGAGATACCCTTTGATATGGAATCATCTCTATGATCCCATTTAACAAATCTTATTTAACAGGCAAAGAGACGCAATACATAGAACAAGCCGTTTTATCCGGCAAAATTTCCGGCAACGGCGAATTTACAAAGAGGTGTCAGACGTTTTTTGAGCGGAGATACGGCTTCAAAAGCTGTCTGCTCACTACTTCCTGTACGGACGCGCTTGAGATGTGCGCAATTTTGGCAGATATACAGCCAGGCGATGAAGTGATAATGCCAAGTTACACTTTTGTCTCCACCGCACTGGCCTTTGTCAGACAGGGAGCGAAAATTGTTTTTGCCGACAGCTATGCCGATCATCCTAATATTGACGCCGACAAAATAGAGGCACTTATAACGCCGCGCACTAAAGCTATTGTACCGGTTCATTATGCCGGTATGGCTTGCGATATGGAAAAGATTATGCGAATTGCCGAAAAGCATAATTTATTAGTTATTGAAGACGCAGCTCAAGCAATTGATTCATTTTATAAACGCGGCGGTGAATCTGTTGAGCCGAAAGCGCTTGGGAGCATTGGTCATTTGTCTGCATTTTCGTTTCACGATACCAAAAATATTATTTCCGGTGAAGGCGGGATGCTTGCGATTAACGATGAGCGGTTCGTTCGGAGGGCGGAGATAATTTGGGAAAAAGGAACCAATCGCGCCGAATTTTTTCGGGGTGGAATTAACAAATACGGATGGGTTGATACCGGAAGTTCATTTCTGCCGTCGGAAGTTACCGCAGCGTTCCTATGGGCTCAGATTGAGAATTTAGATGATATTCAGACGAAGCGGAAGCGGATTTGGAATGCTTATTTTCAAAAATTAAAGCCATTGGCGGAAAGAGGATTTTTCAATTTACCCCAAATTCCAAAGTGTGCCGCAAATAACGCCCATACGTTTTATCTGGTCTGCAATTCACCGCAAGATAGAACTAATTTGATAGAGCATTTTAAAACGAACGGCGTTTTTGCGGTTTTTCACTATCTCAGCCTGCACAACAGTGAATTTTACAGAAACAAACACGATGGACGCGAACTCCAAAACTGTGACAGATTTACCGATTGTTTAGTACGTCTGCCGCTGTTTTATGAATTAACTAATGATAATATAGAATACATTTGTAATGTATTGGAGAGATATTACAAAATATGAAACATTCCGCAAGCTATACACTTTCTTTAGTAATCCCATGCTTTAACGAGGCGCGTACTATAGAAGCGTGCGTAAACAGAGTTCTTGAGTTTTCACGCGAGCACTCAGTTTCTATTGAGATTATTGTTGTAGACGACGCGTCGACTGACGGCAGCTGGCAGATATTGCAAAATATTTCCGGCAAATACAGCGGGATAAAGATCTTCAAGCATGAGAAGAATCGAGGCAAGGGAGCCGCTTTGCAAACAGGATTTCTCCATGCCGCAGGTGATTTTGTGGGGATTCAAGACGCCGATACGGAGTACGATCCGGCTGATTATATTTCTATGTTAGAACCTATGTTAGACGGCAGGGCGGATGTGGTTTACGGCTCGCGTTATCTGCGTCCAGATACCCGCCGCGTGCTTTACTACTGGCACACTTGCATGAATAAAACCCTTACCGCTGTATCAAATTCATTTACCGATTTAGACATAACGGATATGGAAACATGCTATAAGCTGTTTCGCCGTGAGGTTATCCAAAAAATCGCTCCGCAGTTAAAGGAGAAACGTTTTGGATTTGAACCGGAAATAACCGCCCGTATAGCGGATATGGGGTGCCGTGTGTATGAATGCGGCATATCTTACAACCCAAGGAGTTACGAAGAGGGTAAAAAAGTCAATTGGAAAGATGGTATACGCGCGCTGTACTGCGTTTTCCACTACAGCGCCCATAGCGCTCCGCTTCCGATGCAGATTCTTATTTACCTTTTTATCGGCGGTATTTCCATGCTTGCCAATATGACATTTTTCATGATTTTTAATTATCTCTCTTTCTCTGTAAACTACTCTGTTATCGGAGCGTTCATTTTATCAGCGGCAGTTAATTATATCCTGTGTATTCTCATTCTTTTTAGGCATAAGGCACGTTGGAAAACTTTAACAGAACTGCTTTTATATGGACTCACAGTTGTAATTATGGGTTTTATTGATTTTGGCATGACAAAAGCGCTTATAGCCCTTAGCGGCGGACAGCTTATTTTATCCAAATTAATAGCCTCAGTTACAGGCTTTGCAGGAAACTTTTTATTGAGAAAGTGGCTGGTGTTTTCTGAAAAAAAGAAAAAATAATATTATCTAATATCCATTCGCCTGAACTTCCACACAAGAAGAAGCGCGAGCAAGATTACGTATGCCGAAAGATTTAACGCCGAAGTAATCAGGCTATCCGTTTGCCCGCTTTGCATCATAGAAACCGCGCCGTATTGCAGATTACCGATTTTTGGCCACAGCTCCCTCCAGAGCGCCATTGTTTCCATATCCGCGAGGGGCATAAACTGGCGCATCGCTCCTGAATTAAAAACGATATGCGCAGTATCGGAGATAAATGACACCGATATGATAATGATTGCGAGAAGCGCCGCCACAATATCTGACGAAACCATACTGAAAGCAAGCACCGCAAGCGTTACAACAAGCACATTAAGCGTGGTTATTAAAGAGGCGGTCATAAATCCTGGTACAGTGCCGTTTACGTTAAGAAGCACTATCATATAAACCGTAAAATGAAGCGTTATCATAAATAAAGAGCAGAGAGCCCATACACCGGTACCTTTACCTATGATATACTCGGTACGGCTGACAGGACCGGACAATATGTTAACCGCGCTTCCTGCCGAATCGTCATGTTTAAAGAGACGCATGGAGACTAAGACCGCCATTAACATTCCTATTACAGATATAAGATGATAAGCGAAAAAAGAGAGATGCCACCCAAGCTGAGCCGCGCTCTGCTTTTCACCGTTTATCATTACCTCACCGCTAAAACAGCCGCGCATAAAAATAAGCGCGAGAATTGACAACGCGGTAAGTACGGCAAAGCCTTTACCGCGCAGCTCATCTACCGCGGTATACGCGGCGATTTTTAATACAGCAAACGGATTCATCTCTCATCCCCCTTTAAACCGCGTTTGTCATTATTGACATATCTTATGAACGCGTCTTCAAGGGTCTCATTTGTACCTATTATATCGGAGAGTTTGCCGGAAGCAAGAATTTTCCCCCTATTCAGTATCGCGGCGCCGTCGCAGAGCCGCTCTACTTCGGAGAGTTGATGAGAATTTAACAGAATGGTAACGCCTTTTTCTTTTAGCTCTTGCAGTAGAAGACGGAGCTCTCTTGTCCTTATGGGGTCAAGACCTGTAGCCGGCTCATCAAGAACAAGCAGACGGGTTCCGCACATAAGCGCAGCCGCAAGCCCAAGCCTCTGCATCATACCCTTTGAATAGGAGCCTATTTTCTGTCTCTCTTTTCCGGTAAGACCGACTTTTTCAAGTAATACCGGAATTTGAGCATTTACATTTTTATCTTTACATTTAAGCGCTGCTGTTCTGCGTAAAAAAGAACGGGCATTGAGATGCGCGGGGAAGTGTATTATTTCAGGCAGATACCCTACTCCCATACGTGAAAGTTTTGACTGAACAGAGATGTTATTTATTTTTACGCTGCCTTTATCAGCTTTTGTAAATCCGAGAAGCACCCTTATTATGCTTGTTTTACCCGCTCCGTTAGGCCCCAAAAGCGCGTAAGCTTCTCCGGCGGATACCTTAAACGACACTCCGTCAAGAGCGCGGGAACGACCGTAACTTTTTATTACTTCAACTAATTCTATCATCGTATATTTCCGTCGCGTTTTTCAATTTTTGCCGGACTGTACATCTCTCCGAGATGCAAAAAACAGTCTATCAATATAATATTTATTTGCATTAATAATATAAAAAATACGCAGATGTTTTGCCACTGTTATTGTTAATAAACCGCCGGCAACGTGTTGTGCTGTACCGTCCGGCGGCCTCACGGCTGTCGTGCAGCTGCCGGACGGCACAGCGCAGCACTTTGTCGGCGCCTCAGTACTTTATCTTTGACAGCGGGGATGAAAAACCCTGTGCACCTCTTTAAGATATTCTCTGTCAACATGCGTATAAATTTCAGTCGTAACAATATTTGAATGTCCAAGCATCTCCTGCACAGTACGGATATCCGCTCCGCCTTCAAGAAGATGTGTAGCGAATGAGTGGCGGAACGTGTGAGGTGAAATCTCTTTTTCTATTCCGCCCAAAAGCGCGTATTGGCGCAAAAGTTTCCAAATCCCCATCCGCGAAAACGGCTTGCCGCGAAAATTAAGGAACATCGTGCTGCCGCTGTCAGGCTTTGCAATGCAAAATCTTTCTTTGTCAAGGTATTGAGCGATCCAGTAAAGGGCGCTCTCTCCAATGGGAACAATGCGCTCCTTTGAACCTTTGCCAAACACCCGCACAAGTCCGTCTTTTTCAAGAAGCTGCTCCATTGTAAAATTGCAAAGCTCAGAGACGCGCATTCCTGTAGCGTAAAGCGTCTCTATTACCGCCCTGTCACGAATGCCGTTTCTTTTTTGCAAATCTACGGAGTTAATCATCGAATCGATCTCCTCAATAGAAAGCACGGAGGGCAGAGTTCTTGACGCTTTAGGACTTTCAAGCAGCTCCGTAGGATCTGCGGTTATATCTCCTTCCGACGCAATAAAGGCGAAGAAACTTTTCATTGACGAGATATTGCGCTGAATGGACGCTGCGGCAAATCCTAAATCGTACAGTACCATTATGTATGACGATAATAGAGCCGGCGTTACTTTTTGCAAATCAAGAGCGTCATTCTGTTTAAGGAAACCGGCGAGCCTTTGCAGATCAAAACGGTAAGAGACAGCGGTATTATTGCTCAGAGTCTTTTCAAGCTGCAAATAAGCCATATAAGATTCAAGGAAGGGCATCTCTGCCATTTTTGGTTAGTTTCCTCTAGTTCGCTTGTTTCTTAGCATTTTCCGTACCCCTTTAGGGGTGTAAGATCTGCAACCTCTGGTTTTAACCTGGGGGTTCCTGCAAATACGGATTGAGCCGTTTCTCTCTGTCTACCGTTGTTCTGCCGCCGTGTCCGGGGCAAAGAACTGTTGACGGGGGCAGAGGCAAAATTTTTTCCCGTATACCCGCTGTAAGCTGATGAAAATTTCCGCCCGGCAGGTCAGTTCTTCCGATAGAACCGGCAAAGATATTATCCCCGCAGAAACAGACGTTATGAAAAAGAAACGCGCAGCCTCCGGGCGTATGTCCGGGCAGATGTAAAACTTTAAACTCAAATGGTTCTATCTTCATTGTTCCCTCACAGAGCAGAGTTACATTTTTTGAAAATGTAAAATCCACTCCAAAAACAAGGCTTGAACCATTTTTCATTGAATCGGTAAGAAGCAATTTATCATCGGGATGAATAAAGACCGGCGTCTCATTAAACAGATCAGTAATCTCATAGAGACCCATGATGTGATCAAAATGACCGTGCGTTAAAAGTATCGCGCATGGACGCAGTCCATTTTCGGTCAGATACGATAGAACCTCAGCACAGCCGTTTGACGGATCAATAATAATACAATTACCGCTGCCGTCTGGGTCAGTAACAACGTAAGTGTTTACTTCAAGCGCGCCGGTTACGAATTTTTCGTATTTCATCTCTTCCCTGCCAATAAAAAAGCCCAAATCCGCGTTTTTATACTGTGTCACTCTGATAAATTTTACACTGCGCCGCACGCAACTGCACCCAGAGCCGTGAGGCTGCTTAGCGGCACAGTGCAAAATTTATCAGTGGATTGGTATAGCGGATTTCGGGCCGTATTTTTAAATCGGAGTGGAGGGATTTGAACCCCCGACCACTTGAACCCCATTCAAGTGCCCTACCAGGCTGGGCTACACTCCGTTCATAGTCATTTAATATAAATAAGGCAGCATTGGCTGCGCAAGAGTTTTCACTCGGTATAACCCTCTTTATTGTGTTAAAAACTGTTACTAAGATGTTGAATATTGTTAAAAATATGCAAATTTCTATCAATACCGTACATTTTTCTTTTGGAATCTCAATTGCTCTAACTAATCCTCAGAACTAAGTTACTGTTAACAAATAACAGTATACACGCTAACGGCTAAAAGATTGATTTTTGAGGCTATAGACTGTATGCTGCGACAAAGGTTTTCAGATGATTTTTCTTAACAGAAAAGAGGTCAGGTTATGAAAAGACTGCTTACGGGTGCGCTTTTCACCCTTTTAGTCAGCATTTACGCGAACGCGAGTATTCCGGTACAGGATATGTCTCCGGACGCGCTTGCGCTTGAATACTACGGAACGTTAAACGGACAGAATACTTTTGACGATGACAGAGCGGTGCTTGCGATGCACATGCTTAGAATGCACTACTCTCCGTCGCCTGCGCTCAGACTTACGATTGGAGTTGGAAACAGTAATTTTTACATTGACAATCAGATACGCTGTCAAAAAGGCTTGTCGCTTACTGCGGGAGCAGCCTTGTTTATACCAAAGATTCATCCGCTCGTCTCTCTTACCACTGGCTTTGACGGTTACTACATAAGCGGCTCAAGCGACGAAGCGCGTGCGGTTGGATTATTGAGTGTTCCTTATGCCGGCGTCATAGTGCATGTAAGTGATTTCGTTGATCTTGAGCTCGGCGGCAGCTACAGTACTTTTGATGTGCAAAAAAAACATTCTGATGATACTTCACCGTTTAGCCGTATAGAAGATCAGACGAGAATATATTCGACGCTTACACTGCATGATCCTGAAAGCGGCGTGTATCTCAGCGGCGGTTTGAGCTGTGCCGTAAATTCATCAAAATCAATAAGAGAGAGTTTCCCAAACAGCGCTACCGTCTGGTTTCAGTTTGGAATAATTCTTAAACAGGACAAAGAGAGCGCAAAAGGTAATTCGGCTTATTGGTAAAATGGAGAGAAAAACTTGCATTTACAGCTTTGCTTATATTATGTTTCACAGTTAATTTTTAGGGTTTGTTGTTAGGGCAAATGGTTATTTGCCCTAACATATTTTCGCAGATAATATTATACTAAGACCGTCGACCAGTCTTGTGTTGTGCCGTCCGGCGGCAGAAGCGGCTGTCGTGCAGTCGTCGGGCGGTACAACGCAAGACTGGTTGGCATTTCAGTAACAATAATGAAGGAGCAATATCTCATGGATCTGATCAGCGCCTGCTCAAACGGAAATCTTGCCGGCGTTAAAAAAGCCGTCAGTGAGGGAGCAGATGTAAATAAGAGTGACGCCGGCGGCAGAAGCGCCCTTCTCGAAGCTGCCTGGAACGGAAGCAACGATATAGTAAAATATCTCCTTGAACAGGGAGCTAACCCAAACACTGCCGATAAGAGCGGGTTTACTCCAATAATGAGAGCCGCCGAAGAGGGCTATCATCTTGTTGTTAACACTCTGATTCAAAAGGGAGCGGACGTAAACTGCCGCGGACACGTGCGCGGAACAACTCCGCTAATGCTTGCCGCAGAAAAAGGCAGCCTCAAAATAATAACCGCCCTGCTTGATAACGGAGCGAAGATAAACGCTGTAGACCAGTACGAAGAGACTGCGCTCGGCAGAGCTTACCGCACATATCAGACTAAAGCCGCGGAGCTTTTAGAATCTAAGGGCGGCAGAGGAAAACCGGAACGTCAAAGCCAAGCTCCCACAGACAAGGAGCTGCGCCATATAACCCGCGCCTCCATACCTCAATGGAGCGCCTCAGCTCAGGAAGCCGATGAAGAGCCGGATATCAGCGAGCCTGATTTAGATGAGGAGTGATTGAAAACAGCTCTTGTCATAAACCCTTACGTATGCGATTTCAAGCTCTATGATGAGTGGATGCACCCTCTTGGACTCTATTTACTAATAAGCCGGCTGCAATCCGCCGGCTTTCATACCCGCTATATTAACTGTCTTCAACCTAAAGACGATGCAAAAAAATTCGGAACGGCTCAGTTTCCTGAAATTGAGATTGAAAAACCACCGCTGTACAGTACAATAAAGCGGCGCTATAAATTGTATGGAATAAGCGCTCAAACATTTAAAACTCAATTGGAGCAATGCCCCGCGCCGGATATTATCTGCATAGGAAGCATGATGACATACTGGCTTAACGGTGTAAACGAGACTATAAGACAGGTGCGGGAAGTATATCCTGAAACTCCAATTGCCGTGGGCGGTATCGGCGCAACGCTTTTTGGCGATTATATACGCGGCTGTCATCACCATAATGTTTTTGTTGTTGACAAAGAGATAAACGCCGCGGGGATAGAACTTTCACCCCGAATATTCAAACAATCCAAACAGGATATAAGCTTGCTTGACGGACTAAAATTAGTTGAAAAGAGCAGGCACAGCCCTGTTTTATCCACTCTTGGATGTCCGCTCTCATGCGAGTACTGCGCTTCAAAATTTTTGCAGCCTGATTTTCTTATAAGACCGGTGAAATACGTCTATGAAGAGATACGGTTTATGGCTGATAAACATGGAGTGAGAGATTTTGCGTTTTATGATGACGCGCTGCTTGCAGAGCCGCAAAAAACTATCATCCCGCTTGCAAAAGAACTCGGAACTTTAAAAAATGAGCTTAGGTTCCATACGCCGAACGGTCTTCATCTTAAATATATCAATACAGAAGTTCTTCATTATTTTAAAATCCTAAATATAGCTGATCTGCGTTTTGGGTATGAGAGCTCAGGCACACGTTACAGGCGCGCTACCGGCCAAAAAATATCGCAGGATATTCTCAGAGAAAAAGCCGCTCTTTTAAATGACGCGGGACTTTTACAAATTTCAGCCGCTTATGTAATGGCAGGATTGCCGGATCAAACGGTTGAAAATGTTTTTGAGGAGATTGATACAGTAAATTCATTAGGATTAATGGCAAAGCCTGTTTTCGTATCTCCTGTTCCAGGAACCAAGATGTTTGAATACTACTCAAAGCGCTATCCGCAGATTACCGCAGACCCGCTCTGGCACAACGATACGTTTTTTATCACAAAACTTGACGGATGGAACGAGGAAGCTGTTAACTCGGTAAAGATGCGGTGTAAACTAAAAACTGGCAATGATTGAGAGAACGAAAGACGGTTTTGAAACGTCTGAATAAAACTGGAACGCCATATCAAGTTGCAAATCTACATTGTCTACAGCGGCAATCATACCGCCGCCAAGTGAGAGCCCTGCGGCGTTGCTTTTTTGGTAGTTATCATCGCGTTCACCGCGAAATACCTCAATCGTATTTTCCAAATCTCTGAAACTAAAACCATAGCCGCCGCGCAAAAAAACATTCTTCACAAGAGTATACTCAAATCCAGGTTCAAAATTGAGATAGTCTCCATTTATTTTGTTCACATCAAGAGCCATGCGCAGATTTGAGATATGGCTTGGGACATAAGAGACCCCTGCCTCCACTCCGTAAGGGAAAGGGTATTCATTAAAATCGTTAAAGTAGCCTGAACGCATAAAACCAAAATTCCGCAAGACCATGCCGTAAATCAGCCGCCCATTATTGAGACGGTACTGCACACCGCAGTCAACCGCAAAACCATCGGCGGAGTGACGTTCCTCCGCGCCAACTTCAATATTATGGTAAACCGCTTTAAGATTAGCGCCTACAGACAAATTATTGTGGAGCAGCATCCCCCAGCTAACTCCGCCTGTTGTGTAGCTGCTTCTCGCGCGCTCTTTTGTCACGTATCCTTTGTAATCAACAATATCAAAATCTCCGGTTGTTACAGTTATGAGATTAGCGCCAAAAACACCTCTTGACGTTGAGTAAACAACTCCAAGCGGGCTGCCCCATACGTCCATAATGATCTGGCGGTAAGAACCCATAATTTGCGTACGGTTTACATACCCTATAGCTGCCGGATTTGACAAAACCCCATAAGCATCATTCTGCATGGCAGCGGAGGCTCCGCCCATAGCCACAGCTCTCGCCTCATAATTGAGCGTAAGAAACGGGAAAGCGGCAGTACCGGCGTCGGGATGCTGAGCGTACAAACAGTGCGCAGCGCACAGTGCGCAATGCACAATTATTGAGATTCTAAACCGTTTCCTATTATGATTAACCTTATCTTGCATCCGCATTCTCTTATCTGTATTTTTAGTGCTCAGTGCTCCAGTGGTCAGTGTTCAGTTAAAACAACTCATAATTCTGCCCACTGAACACTGCCTACCTGTCATACCTCAATGAAATATAGTTTTTGCTGTCGGAGCGTATAGTTATTTCACCTGGAACTCCGTTTTTAAAACGGCCAAAGTACAGCGTAAACGTATCTCCCAAAAATTTATAGTTAAAAGCAACCGATTCTACCGTTTCGCTTTTTCTGCCAATGCGCGCCTCTATGGTCAGTGTATCACGGTTCCATAAGGCGGCAGCGGATGATTTATCGAAAAGGAGCGAATCCGGACGAGTGTCAAGCAGAGCTGTTTCCGCCGGCATTTTACCGGCAAGTATCTGCATAAATTGTCTAAAAGTAAAGTACCCGCCCCAACTGTAGGGTAACACGTCCATACTTTCGTCAAGCGCGAAGCTGTACTCTTCCTTACCCGCGTTTAAACGCACGCTTGAGCTGTCGGCGTCTATACGCGCCGCTGCCGAGCCAAAGGGTGAGTAAATACGCGCTTTGAAATTACCGTCTGATTTAAAACTTATATCACACTTACCGCTGTTGCGCCGGCCATCCTCAACTATCGTTATAGTTCCTGAACCTTTAAAATCAGTAATCTGCTGAGCGGCGCGTATCTCTTTTGTTATGATGGATTGACGCCGCTCAAAAACTTCCGTTTGAAGATGAAATTTAGAAGCGCACCCTGTAATAAAAATAACAAACAAAAGCGCCCCAAAAACTTTAATCCTAAAAAAATTACTCAACGATGTCCCTTACTCATTATATTTTTGATCTCAAGCAGCCTCGCCTCTATCCTCACAGCCTCTTCAGATTTAAGCTCAAGACTGCGTTTATAAGCGTCCCGCGCCTCTTTGTAATTTTCAAGCTTAAATAAAACATCTCCCAAATGTTCATAAAGAACAGGATCATCCTCTTTAATATGCTTCAAAGCCTCTTTGAGATAGTGGTGAGCTTTTTCGTAATCGCCAAGCTTATAAAAAACCCACGCGTAAGAGTCAAGAAAAGCGCCGTTTTGCGGCTCCTTTAACAGCGCGTCTTCAATGAGCTGTTTTGCGCTGTCAAGCATCATTCCATTTTCCGCCCACATGTAGCCAAGATAGTTTGAAGCGTGAGAGTCACCAGGGTTTATCTTCAACACTTTTCTAAAAGCATTTGCGGCTTCATCAATTTTTTTTTGTCTCTCAAAAGCGCTCCCAAGCTCAAACCAGGCGAAGTGATCTAACGAATCAATATTTACTGCTTTTTTAAGCGAGTGTACCGCCTGCTCATACTCTTTTTTCATGTTAAACGCATACCCGCTAAACCTCCACCCAGCACTGGAACCGGGAAGCGCTGCCGTATACCGCGCGACACAAGCGATTGCGTTCTCTTTATCTTTTGACGTCAGGTAGAAGAAGCAGAGCTCTTTCCACACGTCTTCGTAAAGAGAATCAATAGAGAGAGCCGCCTCAAACTCCAAAACCGCTTTCTCCTGCCGTTGTGTCTGCGAATATATAAGCCCGCGGTAAAGATGCAGCTCCTGAGCGGAAATTATCTGGCGTTCCGCTTTCTCCAAAAGGATAGTATCAAGGAGGGCCTCCGCGCCTTCAAAATCTTTGGTGTGAAAGAGCATGAAAGCAAGCCCTCTGCGATAAATCGCTCCGTTTTCATCTAAATTCACAAGCCGTCTGTAGATAGAGACCGCCTCATCATACTGTTCTTTGACAACATGCAGATGCGCAAGCGTGCGCAGCGCCTCTTCGTTGAGGGAGTCAATAGCAAGCGCCGCGTTAAAATACTCAGCGGCTTTTGCCGTATCGCGGTTAAGATAATTTACAGTGCCAAGCAGCGAAAGCGCGTCCGCGCTCTCTGGAAAACACTCATGCAGAATAAGCGCTACATTTTGCGCCTGAGTAAATTTACGTTCCCCTATGTTAAACTGCACCAGCCTCACGCCAACTTCAAATGTTCTCTCATTGCTCTTAAAAAACTCTCTGAAACTTTTAAGCGACAACTCTGTAAGACCAAGCGATTCATAAAGCAGCGCCAGAGAGTAGGTCTCTTCCGTCCCCTTCTCCTCTCCAAGTAATTCGATAACCGCAGCCGCTTTAGCAAGCTCTCCCATACGCAGATATATCAAACCAAGCGTACGTTTCTCTTCAGAATCTAAATCATTAACCTTAATTCCCTCAAAAAATGAGAGCGCCGTTTCAAATTCCTGGCTCTGAATATAAGTGCCAACAACTGTTTTGCGAAGGAAACTTGACTGCGGCATAAACTCAAGCGCCATCTCATAGAGACGCTGCGCCATTTGGGGCATACCCCGTCTTTCAAAATCGCGGGCAAGTACAAAGTAATCCTGAGCTCTGTGTATACGGTCTTCTTCTTCAACAGGAATATCGGAAATATCGGAAATTATCACAGGGAAACGGTTCGCGGCGCATCCGTTCAAAAAAAGAGGCAGAAAGAGAGCGGCACTCCATAAACACATCCTTAAAGAGGAAGTGAACCTCGTTTTGCCGGCGCGGTATCTTTTCACAGCTCTCCCCCTTAAAGCACAAGCAAAACAAAATTACGTACAGGTAATAAAATATTATCTAAAAACTATAAACTGCTAACGAATAGCCGAAATCACAAGATTAATTGAGCTGTCAAGCGGAATCTTGCTGCCCGGAGCCGCAGATTGAGAGACAACCGTTCCAGGCACAAGAACCGGATTATTTTGATAGTCAATTTTTCCGACCTTAAGCCCGGCCTCTTCTATCGCTTTACGCGCCTCAGAGAGGCTCTCGCCAATGATATTCGGCACTTCGCCGTGAGTTGGCCTTGCTCCGCGTGAAACTACAAGCTCAACCTCCATAGCCCTCGAAATAGCGGTACCTGAGGGAGGAAACGACTCTATAATCTCATCTAAAGGATGTGTTTCGGAGAATGTCTTGCGCACCCTGCCTACAGTAAAGCCGCTTTTACGCAGTTCCATACGCGCCTGCCGCTCCGTAAGCTTCGCAAGCGGCGGAATAACCGCCACCTCACTACCGCGGCTTACAGTCACGGCTATTCTTCTCCCTTTCTTTACCATTGCACCCGCCTCAGGGAACTGGTCAATAATAGAGCCGTCGGCAATTTTGTCGTCAAACTCTCTGCCGCGAATCTCTGTGAGAAGCCCCACGCCAAAAAGACGGTTACGCCCGTCTTCATACGGAACACCATGCACATCGGGCGTTTGCACCATATCACGGTCAACCCCCGCGATCTTAGGCATAATAAAGCGGTCAACGCTAAAAATACCGCCCAAAATTCCCACACAGCCCAAAATAACGCCAAGCGGAAGATAAACTAACCAAAAAATCTTAACAGGAATGCTGATCGTGTAATTTTTACTTTTTTTCATCTTTGCAAATGTTTCCTCATGTCAGGATATTTACACAGTAAATAGATAGTCTATACTGAGATGCCGATTAACTTCTGCACCGCCCGCCGACTGCACTACAGCCGTGAGGCCGCCGGACGGCACAACGCAGAAGTTAATCGGCTGGTTTAATATAATAAAATAATTTCACCGCACAGAAAAATTCCAGTACGATCACCTTATCTATAAATTTTATCTTTAAATTTTAAGGCACCTCTAAAAACTGCCGTATCTGTACTCCCGGACGGCCTCACGGCTGTCGTGCAGCCGGTAGGGAGTGCGGGCGCGGTAGTTTTTAGAGGTGCCTTTTACACTTTAGACTATGGACGGCAACCGCCGGGACGAGGACGCGACGCGTCACCTGAACCCGAACTGCCAGGAAGATCACCGCAGCCAAGCGTTAAGTCTGGGTCACGTACCTTCTTGGGGATAAGGAAGTAGGTAAGAAGCCCTATACCTATAGCGCCAAGTCCGCCGGCGGAGAGCCAGAAGACAAGAGGAAAACTGTCTGTTTCAATGTACTGAGGATATTTCTCCGGATTTGTAGTCCATTTGTAACGAAAAGAGATGATGTTTGATTCATCGCTCACAGAAACCACAGGAATATGGCCTAAATTCATAGTAACACGGATATGATTATGCCACTCCGGGTTAAGACCCTTTATCTCTTTATTAGCGTCTACCTGAAGTTCTTCCACAGTAATTCCATCTATAGGAGAATGCTGATCCGCGCTTATCGGAGAAGAACCGGTACGCGCGTCCGCAAACTCAAACACTATCTTTTTATCTTTACGGTTAAGGTCGTAAAAATAGCTTGTAGGCTTATCTCTAAAGATAAAAAAGCAGCTTATTATTATCTCATCTTCAACATCTGTTGGTTCAGACGTGAACTGAAGCCCTTCAATAATCGCGTCCTGGAACTCACTCTCGTATAGACGGTTGCTTCTGATAACTTTAACAAATCTAGAACCGGATTCATTATTAGACACAGGATTAAGAAAGGAATCAAACGATTCCAAAGGTTCATCATAAGAAGGCGGCTGATATGTTGACTCATAAACAGGCGCTGAGTATTCTGAAGCGGAAGGAGTATCGCCATAGTACTGCGGCTCTTCAACTGCACTCTGGAACTGCGGCTGCTCCACTGCCTGCGATTCAAATTGAGACTCAAACTGAGGCTCCGGTTCAGGTTCCGGCTCAAAAGCGGTAAACGGAACCGCAGAATCAAAATCACCCCAATAATCGTCAGCAACAATAAAAACCGCGCCAAATGTCAAATATATCATAAGATAAGCGGATAAACATTTGACAAACATTTTTTTCATCATATTAATAATATACCATTTTTCTAAGAAAACCGCAACAAATTTTATTTCATAATCATTATTGAAGAATCACAACCGCGACACAGTAAGCGCGTTCGTGGCTAAGCGAGAGGAGGATAGAAGAGACGCCCGCACCGCTAAGCGCTTCACTGAGCCTTTCATCACAAACGTCAATATAAGGCTTGCCCTGCTCTCCGTTAAGCACCTGAATACTTTTCCAGGATGAAAACGGCTGAATATTTTCGGGGAGCGCCTTGTAAAACGCCTCCTTAACTGCCCATCGTCCGGCAAAATGAATCCCTGGCAGCGCTTTAGATTTGCAAAACTCTATCTCCGCATCTGTGTAAATTTTATGCAAAAAATGCTCAGCGTACTTCTCCGCCATAGCGGAGATACGCGCTGTTTCAACAATGTCTGTTCCAAGACCTTTTATACTTGTGTCCATATTGCAATATTTACAGTGGTCAGTTGTCAGTGGTCAGTTGTCAGTGGTCAGTTGTCAGTGATCAGTTGTCAGTGATCAGTTAAAAAACATTTCTATTCCTGCCACTTATCACGATGGTATTATAGATCACACGATTAAATATTGTGCTGTATCGTCCGAAGACCTCACGCCTGTAGTGCAGTCTGAGGGCGATGCAGCGTAATATTTAATCGTGTCTTCAATAACACGCGTTCCTTTTACTTTTAAAAAATAGCATCGCGGTATAATCGCTTTCGTGATTTTCTATTTGTATATATACATCCTCTCCTGCCGTTTTATAAACCAATTTTAAAATCTCATTCAAATTATAATCATTCATCTGTAATCTCGGAGCAAAAAATGGACGCCCCCGCAAAACATTAATCGCGTTACCCGTAAAAGGAACCGCTTTTTCAACAGCATGCGTTAAACCTTGTATTTTATTCATTTTGCCAAACGAAAAATGTACGGCGCAGACGCCGTTCGGTTCTAAATGCTCCAATAATTTTTTGAAAATGTTCATTCCTCTTTTTACGGGAATATGCTGAAAAACGATATAAGAATGGATTAAATTATACTTACCCATTACATTTGACATATCATCCGTTGATTTTAAAAAATTTACATTCTTTAAATTTCTATCTTCACAGTTCTTTTTTGCTTCCGCAAGCATGGAGTCGGAAACGTCAACACCTGTCACTTCACCGGCAATTTGCGCGAAAGGAATTACCAATCTGCCTACTCCGCAGCCGAAATCAAGCACTTTTTGCGGAATAAAATCGGCGACTATTTTTTGTTTTATTACAGACAAAACCCGCTCTACATGCGATTTGCCGCTCGTGAAAAACTCATCTTTTATCTCTGTTGATAAATTCTCTTTATGAAATTTTTCATGCGTGAGAACACCAAAATAAGGATCTTCTTTGCCAAACCGTTCCCATTGTTTATCGGTATTATTTTGAGTAATCATTTATGCAAACCTTTACAGTTGTCAGTTATCAGTGATCAGTGGTCAGTTTAAAAAAAACACTGAGTACTGCCTCAGGAAATATACCTGCCGCCCTTACAATATAATATTTACAGTTGTCAGTTGTCAGTTTTCAGTGGTCAGTTAAAAAATATTTCTATCACTGACCGCTGTTATTACTATACTAACCTATCGACAAATGCTGCACTGTGCCGTCCGGCGACCTCACGCCTGTCGTGCAGTTGTCGGATGGTGCAGTGCAGCATTTGTCGATATCTCAGTTTATCTACTTTTTTATTCTAAACGCGCGGTAAAAAGTATTACCGTCCCTCTGTATAAGGAACAGTATCGAATCGCCCTCTTTAATGTTCTTTACAGCTTGAGTAAAATCTTTGACGGACGAAACGGCTTTCCTGTTTACTTCAAGTATAATATCGTTTTGCCGCAGCCCCTCTCTCGCAGCCTGACTTGATTGAGCAAGCTCAGTAATTACCACACCCTGAGTATTTTTCGTAAGCTTAAGCTGCTCGCGCAGCTCAGGAGTAATCGCGCCCGCTTTTATCCCAAGCAGATTAGACATATCGGAAGCGTTATCCTGCGTACCTTCAACTGATCCATCCGCAGATACCCTTGCTGTCTGCGACTCATCTCTTGATGTGACTTTAACCTGCACCGTCATCCTCTTATTGCCGCGCAGAATTTCAACAGGCACCGATTTTCCCGGACGCAAAGCTGCCACTTGATTACGCAGCTGATTTAAGGTTTCGATTGTTTTGCCGTCTATTTTTGTTACGACGTCTCCTCTCTTAATTCCCGCTTTGTCGGCAGGCTGATCTTTAAACACATCGCCGATAAGCACACCCTTTGTTTCAGGCTTGAGCCCAAAAGCGTCGCGTGTTGACTGGTCAAGCTCCTGAATTGACACGCCAAGCCATCCGCGGCTCACCTTGCCGTCGTAAATCAAATCTTCCATAATACGGCGCGCCATATTTATCGGAATAGCAAAGCCTATCCCCATATTGCCGCCCGACTGAGTGTATATCATAGTATTGATGCCGACAAGCTCACCCTTAATATTAACAAGCGCTCCGCCGGAGTTACCGGGATTAATAGCGGCGTCGGTCTGGATAAAATTTTGGAAAGATGAGGCGTTGCCAGGAGTAGTACGCCCTGTAGCCGACACTATCCCCATTGTCACAGAGGATGTAAGGCTGAACGGATTACCAATAGCTACCGCCCAGTCTCCCGGACGAAGCGCGTCGCTGTTGCCAATATGGACAACGGGGAGATTTTTCACATTATCTTTAATTTTTATGACAGCGACATCCGACAATGAATCGGAACCGACTACATAAGCCTCAAAGCTTCTGCCGTCCGACATCTTTACCTCAATCTCATCCGCGCCCGCCACTACATGACAATTTGTTAATATGTGTCCATCCCTTGATACGATTACGCCTGAACCCATTCCCTGACGCCGGCGGGTTTGAGGTTGAGGCTGCTGCTGAGGCGCGCGGCGCTGCTGCCGTCCGCCTCCAAAAAAATCCTCAAACGGACTGCCAAAAAACGGATCGTTAAAAAATTGATAAAAAGGATTATTGGTAAATGTTACGGTATCTATTTTTGTGGGGATAACCGATACAACTGTAGGCACCACTTTTTCAGCGACATCCGCAAACACTGTAGAGAAACTCTGCAGCGCGGGAGGAATATTTACATTAGGCTTACTCTCCGCTCCGAAGTTTATCGAACCGCGCTCCGGCCTTTTTTGCTCTGCAAATGGTTTAGTATTTGTGAAAAGAACAGCGCAGGCTGCCACAATTACAATCACAGAAAGCGGCAAAATCGGTTTTTTGAAAATCCCCAGCATAGGTGAAACCTCCTATCGTTTATTTAAGCGTTTACCGGTTACAGCAGAGAATACGCTCAGGTATAATGATTATTGTTTTTTTTAACCGGATCACATTACTATAAATTCTGATCCAGACAATATTAGTAGACAGTTATCCGAAATTAGTTAGTAATTTAATCCTAATATAATAGAAATAGATAAAGATAATTTTGCAGAGCGGATACAAGCGGCCTATACGGCGTCTTTTATTTTTGGCACGGATATTGTACCTTAAAATATACAGAGTCGCTTATAGATAGTGCTTTCCGCTTTGAAAGGAGATAGTTATGAGAAGAAACGAAGCGGTCAGACGTGTTAGAGAGAAGTCGGGCGGTATTGAAAATAGATCTGTATCTATCCCATTTTTGGCAGGCAGGCCAAAGCGGGATACTGTGATAAATTTGGATGACGTGACTAACCTCAAGATAGCGCTTGCGCTTTGCACTGATCTTGAGGATTTTCTTGAAGTGACCTAAATCGGGTGAGGCTATACCATCCACCCTCTGTCTGAAGTGCCTGATACCCCCTTGACCTGAAGCTCAAAGTCATCGGGGTTAGAGGCGTTTTGTTTAGCGGTTTCAATTGATATCAGATCATCGCGGTATAGCTGCAGCAGAGACTGGTCAAAAGACTGTGAACCGTACTGAGTGTAACCCTCTTTGATAGCGGTTGCGATTAGGTGCGTTTTATTTTGGTCAAGAATATACTCCGCGATAGAGGCGTTATTAATAAGAACTTCAGCCGCCGGAATGCGCCCCTGCCCATCCTTGCGCGGCAGAAGTCTTAAAGCTACTACCGCTACTAAAACATTTGAGAGCACAAGCCGCACCTGGTCATGCTGGTGCGGGGGAAAAAATGAGATTATACGGGTCAGCGTCTCTACCGCGTTCATTGTGTGGAGGGTACTCATTACAAGATGTCCGGTATCCGCCGCGCTCATCGCCGTCTCTATAGTCTCCCTGTCGCGCATCTCTCCTATCAGAATAATATCAGGGTCTTGACGAAAACTTCCGCGCAAAGCATCGGTAAACGAGGGGGAATCTGTACCTATTTCTCTCTGCGCCACGATGCTTTTCTTATCTCTATGTAAAAATTCTACCGGATCTTCAATTGTCATTATGTTAACAGAACAGTTAGCGTTAATATGATCAACCATAGAAGCGAGAAGCGTAGATTTCCCGCTGCCTGTGGTTCCGGTAACTAAAACCATTCCGCGCTTTCTCATCGAAATATCAAGAATCACACCCGGAAGCGACAGCTCCGAAAAGTGCGGTACGCCAAACTTGATAGAACGAATAGCCATAGAGGGAGTTCCGCGCTGCCTGAAAACATTTACCCTGAAACGCCCGACGCTCGGAACGCTTGCCGCAAAATCATGTTCTGAATTATTCAGAAAACTCTCCAGCTGTTCTTTTGACATTATCGTCTTAAGCATCGCTTCCATATTTTCCATAGAAACGGCTGTTTGACCCACTTTGTAAAGCTCACCGTTTATTCGCATTACAGGTACAACTCCGCAGCGAACGTGGAGGTCTGAGGCTTTTTTGTCGTTCATCGCCTTAAGCAGCGCATAGATGTCTATCATACCGGCAGCTCCATCAATTTTCTTGGTGAATGAGTTAACGTTTGCGAACCATTTTTTGTAAGAACAACCATATCTTCAATGCGTACTCCGCCCAATTCAGAAATATAAATTCCCGGCTCTATGGTTATGACACTATTTTCAAGCAGCGGCGTCTCATTTTTTTTGTTTATACGCGGTTTTTCGTGAACTCTAAGGCCAATGCCGTGTCCCGTCGCGTGGCCGAAGCTGGCTCCGTAACCGCTTTTTTCGATAATGCCTCGCGCCGCCAAGTCAACGTCACACGCCTTTATACCGGTGCGGGCTGCTGCGCGGGCGCACTTTTGCGCTTTTTGAACGATACTGTAAATTTTGCGCTGACTGTCGGAGGCTTCTCCAAACACAAACGTACGGGTAATATCTGAGCAAAAACCGTTTACAACACACCCAAAGTCAATTAAAATAAAATCTCCGGCAGCAAGCTTATGGTTACCCGGACGGCCGTGCGGCAGACTGCTGCGCTTACCAAAGAGTACTATCGTTTCAAAAGAGGGACGCCGCGACCCGTACTTTGAGCAGAGATTTTCTAAATTACGCGCGGCCTCAATCTCTGTCATTGATTCTTTGATAATCGGCAAAAACGCCTTTAACGCTTGATCCGCGATACGCGCGGCCATTTTCATATTCGCAATCTCTTTGTCAAGTTTTTGAATTGAGACATTAGAGATTTCATTTGACAGCGGAACGAACTTAACTTTAGGTAAAACTCGCTTAAGTTCGTGAAACTGGTCTATGGTTACCGTATCGGATTGAATTCCAACTACCGATTTGGAATCAATTTCAGGGCGAAGAAATTTGTAATTAGACTCTTCTATTTGGCGGAATTGCCAAGCTTTATTTATACGGCAAAACTCTTTGGCCGCCTCTACGTATCTGAAATCTGTAAATAATTGAAGAACGTCTGCGCTGATAAGCAGTGTTGCGTTTGAGGAACGAAAACCGCTTATATACTCAACATCAGCAGTATCTGTTATAAGCAGATGAGTACAATTACGCGCCAAAAGGATTTTGCGTACAGCTTTTATTCGTGATAACATACAATAATGATTCTGTTTATAGTTTTAACTTGTTTCAACGTAATAAATTTATCATGCGCACGATAATAATTATGCGCACGGCGCTTGATTCCACCAACATTCACTGTTGAAAAAATCATTTTTTGGGTTTCTTTATCCGTACGCCTGCTAAGGGCCTGCCGTCTTGCTTTGTATTGCTTTTTTTCCGTCCCTGAGGACTGTTTTCAGATTTCAGCGCGTTTTTTTTTTAGCGGACTCTGTATTTGTATTTGCTTCAGAGCCTAAAAAATCTTTGATCTCCTGAATTTTGGATTGCAGGCGCGGATCTTTTGGATCCCGCAGCGCAAGCCGTTCGTAAATCTGAAGTGAAAGCTTCGGCTGACCCTGCTGAAAATAGATGTCGGCAAGGGTTGGCGTGAGCACATGATCGGGGAGCTCAAGCGCCGCGTCGGCGTCCCGTTCATCAATTTCCTCTTCGCCAAAGGCCGCTCCCATATCAATAGTTCCGGTTTCGCTTACTCCCGATTGAAAGAGCTGACGGATTTTTTCCTGAACATCGTCTCCATCTATTGCATACTCCTGCTCTGCGGTATCAATGAAGTTGAACTCTGTATTGCCGGCGTCAATGAGTTCATCGGTAAAAATATTTTCGTTATTAAAGGCTTTATCGTTAGAATCTTCTACAATATTAGCAATAGGCTGTTCAATAAGCGCTTCTTCAAACGAAGCAGCCGTTTTTTGCGGCAAAGCTGAGGACGCTGCGCCCGGTTCGTTAAAAAGATCCTTGAGCCGCGCTTCTATATCGTCACCGCTGACTTCGTCCGAATCATCGCTTTGCGCCGGTGCGGGAGAATCCTCTATGAGATTTTGCGCAAAATCCAGCGGTGAACTCTGAGACGAATCCTGTGCCGCCGCGATGAGGTCATTTATTTCTGAGTCAACAGTTTCCGTATAGTTAAAATCAAAAAGAGCGCTGTCGTTTTCTACAGTGTCGGCAGCTGCGAAACCGGAGAAATCCGGAGCGGCGCTTCCATCGCCATGCCGCGCGAAAAGCTCATCAATACGTGATGAGATATCATCTCCCGAAACATCCTGCTCCGCGGCGGGGTCAGATAAGGTATCACTTACACAGGCATTCTGCTCTTCGGCAAGGAGTTCCGCTATGTCAAACTGCTGATTGGTAAAGATGGGGTCATTTTCATTAATAGTTGTTTGAAACGGCTCTCCAAACAGAGAGTCAAGCCTGTTTTCGATATCGTCGCCTGTGGGTTCGCCGCTGCCTGATAATAATTCACCGCCGTCAAAATTTTCAGCTATTGTTGGTATTGATGACGCCGGCGGCGTGGCGCTATTATTTGTCATCTCCATGCCTGAGTCAAAAAATACCATATCCTGTTCGCCGCTTCCTGAGGCGTCTGAGACGCTGTCCGGTTCCGCGAACAAAAAGTCGAGCCTGTCTCCGATATCTTCTCCGGTTGGTTCATCCATTGACATTGAGAAACCGGCCTCATTATTTTCGTGAACAACTTCGGCAGTAGAGGCTAAAGGAGAGCTGAACATTGAGTCAAGCTGATTTTCAATATCGCTTCCGGTTGGCTCCCCCATTGTCATTGTGAATATACCGGTCTCATTATTTTCAGGCATAGCCTCAATAGCGGAACCTGAAGTTTGATCGAAGCCAAATATTGAATCAAATTGATTTACAATATCATTTCCGGTTGGTTCATCCGCAGCCATTGTAAACATATCAGCGCCGCTGCTTTGCGGGACGGCAGCCGCCGGTGAGGCAGATGGGGTTGGATCAAGGTTTAAATCTCCAAAAATAGAATCAAGCTGATTTTCAATATCGGCTCCGGTTGGTTCATCAGTTTGTGCCGGAAGCAGATCCGCTGTAAGAATGGTGCTTGTGTTGTCATGAACAGTGTACGCGGAGGTATGCGGCATTTCCGATTGAATCGTGTCCATATTCTGTATATCCGCGAATTCGTCAACCCCGGAGGATTTAAGATTCTGCATAGAAGAAGCTACACTTATCGGCTGTATTCCTAAAATATCAAAAACACTCCCCTGAATGCTTGACGGATGTTTTGCGCTGAGATTTTTCACAGCAGGGTTATCAGGTTCCATCTCAAAAAGAATACGGTATAAACCGCCCGCTTCCTCTGAGTGTCCGAGTTTAACGAAAATATCCGCAAGCATTTTGAGCGCGGCGTGGTTTCTCTTATCGGCCACGCATACTTTTTTAAACTCCTCAATAGCGGCCTGAAAATTTTTCTGCTCCGCGTAACAGCGCCCAAGCACAAGCCGTCCGGTAGTATAGTTAGGATGCTCGGCGAGTCCCTCAAGGCACAGATGAATCGCTTCACTGACGTTGCCCTTAAGCCGGTATTTATCAGCCAAACGGGAAAACACCCGCGACTGTGGATTTATCTTTAGTTGCTGCTCAAGAATTTGTATCGCAGACATCTGTGTTTTGGCCGCCATTAGTTTGTCCTCCGATATATTACAACTTTGCTGATATCAATGATTATATATAATATAAATATAATATTTACGTATATGAGTAATGGCTAATAATTATTAGCCATTACAAGAGCCCTTACAATCTCATTTATTAAGAGCGGATTTTTGATACGATAGAAGTAGTCGAACGGCCCTCCACAAAGGAGAGAATCTCCACCCTGCCGCCGTATTGCTCTACCGTCTCTCTCTCAAGAATATCCTTTGTATAATCGCCGCCCTTAACATGGATATCCGGCTTAAGCACGCTTAAAAAAGCGCGCGGGTCATCCTCATGAAAAATAAAAGTCCCAAACACCATCTTAAGCGAACCGATTATAAGCGCTCTGTCATTCTCATTCTGTACTGGCCGCCCCTCACCCTTTAGTTTACGGACAGTTTCATCAGCGTTTATACCCACAACAAGCATATCGCCAAGCCGCGCCGCCTCACTAAGGTACTTGATATGTCCTGAGTGTAACAGGTCAAAACATCCGTTAGTAGTAACAAGCGTTTTACCTGATTTGCGCAGCGGCTCAATCACGCTTTGAATATCGTTAACATTGCCGCAGATATGTAAATTCATCTGTTCACCAATAATAAAATGTTCATATCAGGGATAAAGATATAACTAAATAAAATAACATCAGGCAAAGACTCATGCCTATAGCAGAGTGCATTTTAGTTTTTAATTTTTAAATATGTTTTGACTTTTTTTGAGGAAAATTATATTTTATGATACTGTAGAATTGACGACTAAAAAATGCAGCCGTAGCTCAATTGGATAGAGCATCTGACTACGGATCAGAAGGTTAGGGGTTCGAGTCCCTTCGGCTGTGTGTATCATAACCCTCTAAGAATCAAC